>OIZF01000027.1_pt1 | contig 95318 bp, 90 predicted proteins | sample 1588471 | NCBI WGS metagenome assembly OIZF01 (sample SAMN03283279) | human gut metagenome | biome: human-associated habitat; material: feces | host: Homo sapiens | place: Peru | collected 2012
AAACGTCACTCCAATTTTCGGGGTTCAGTTCACGCTCGTTTGCTCTCTTACTTCAACTTTTCAAGTACTGACGTTGGCACGTCTGACTTTTGTACCCCTTCAGGTCCCTTTACAACACGCTTTTGGCTGATGTCAGCCTTCACATATGCGTTTGGCGTCAATGGATCAGCATCTTCAATGTTGTAGTCCAAGACACGACGCTCCCCATCAGTCGTGATGAACGTCAACTTATATGAGTATGACTTTGAACCGGCAATCTTCTTACCAGCATCATCAACTGTGTCCTTCAACTCTGGTACTTGAGCAGGTACCTTTGCGTAAGCTGGTGTTGCCTTGTACGTGACGTTGTAGTATTCGTATCCCTTGTATAGGCCAAACACGACCAACACAGCTGCAATCAAACCAATGATCTTCTTCATGATTTCCACCTCTTAAAATATCTCAATCATTATCCGTATAGTACATAACCTCTTATACTATTTAAAGTATAATATCAGTTTCTGAATAACACAAGTATAAAGTGCCAATAAAAAACGGCATCACATCTCTGCAATACCGTTTCCATGTCATTCCCCTTTGTTCAATTGTCGTAACTGATTAGGTGTCTGACCGTATAATTCTTTAAACATTTTCATCGCTAACTTCGTGTTGCTAGCGCCGTGACGGATAAAGATCGTCTTAATGACCTGATTCGTCGCGAGCACATCTTGGTAGATGGCATCTAGACGAACCTGATAAACATAGTTCACAAACGTTACCCCGACTCGTCGTTTGAAAACACGACTGAGATAATCAGGATTGTAGTGGAACTTCTCCGCGACCTCACTCAATGAAATTTTCGTTCGATACTGCTCGTGAATATACATAATCACATCTTTCAAACGATCATCTTCTGTTAAGTCGTCCGGAGTTAACGTCACAGCATAGTTTGTAATCAAGTCGTACAAGACTTGCATCAATATGCTGCTAAATCGCAACCGGTAGCCGGCTTCTTTTCGCAAATAGATTTGGGTCATTTGCTGAAGCATGCTGACAATCTTGTCGTACGTCTCATCATGCAAACTATGGTTCGTCCACAAATCAAATCGTAGCAATTCACTATTCGACCAATACTGGTTGAGATAATACACAGGAACTTGCAAGACGAGGGCTTGATTTGCCAAATTGGTTGTCGAGTGGAGAATCCCCGATCCAATCACGATGAATTCATTTTCATGCAACGTGACATCATGTTGCTCATATCGAAACGTCACTTCGCCGGTTAGGACGAGCACAATTTCAATATGCGTGTGCCAATGCAGTGGCTTAAATCCAAGCGGTTCATCGGATAAAAAGACGCGAACCCCAACATCTGAATTATCTGCAACTATTTCGTGCTGTTGCGCTGCCTTTTCCATCACTGAACCCCTCAAAGTTTACGCACCGACCCCCATCGGCTCGCGAAATCTATAAGCTCAGTTTATCACATTCTTAATTGACCTGGGGTTCTGACTTTCCGTCAGCCTTAGCCGATCTTCTTCCACAATGGCAAGCTCATGAAGTCGTAGTTTTCAGTCATCCAGCGACCGTTTTCAGTCACTTCAACGACGCGACCATCCAAGATGTGCTCCCACTTACCAGCTGGCAAGTAGTAATCAACATCCCCTTCTTCAGTCATAACTGGTGCCACCAAAATATCACTACCAAGCATGTATTGACGATCCAACGTTGCCGTATTTTGGTCCTCAGGGAACTCCAAGTACATTGGACGCATCAATGGGATACCAGCTTCAACTGATTCCTTAGCTTGTCCGTAGATGTATGGCATCATCTCCAACTTCAATTGCGTGAACTTACGCGTTACATCAACGGCTTCTTCGTCGAACAACCAAGGCACACGGTACTCGATGTTACCGTGGTAACGTGAGTGACTTGATAGCAAACCGAATTGCGTCCAGCGCTTGTAGATTGATGGGCTCGCATTCTCTTCGAAGCCACCGATATCGTGACTCCAGAATGTGTAACCTGATGACATCAAGCTCAAACCACCACGAAGACTGTCAGCCATTGAGTGGAATTGGCTCAAGTTGTCACCACCCCAGTGAACTGGGTATTGTTGACCACCGACCGTACCAGAGCGAGCAAAGACAACCGCTTCGTCTTCACCCTTTTCTTGTTGCAACAACTCAAACACAGCGTCGTTGTAACGGTGCGTGTAGTAGTTGTGCTCACCTTCAGGGTTGCCGCCGTTAAAGAATACGGCGTCGTGCATTGGAATACGCTCACCGAAGTCCGTCTTGAAGCAGTCAACACCCATGTCCAACAAGTTCTTCAACAAACCTTGGTACCAAGCACGGGCTTCTGGGTTCGTGAAGTCAACCACGGCGTTACCTGGTTGCCACAAATCCCATTGCCAAACACTGCCGTAAGTGTGCTTGATGAAGTAACCCTTTTCCTTACCAATCTTGAAGAGTGGTGACTTTTGTGAGATGTATGGGTTAATCCAAACGCAGACCTTCAAGCCCTTGTCGTGCAAACGCTTCAACAAACCAACTGGATCTGGGAATTGTTCCTTATCCCATTCCATGTTTGACCACTCGAAGCCCTTCATCCAGAAGCAATCGAAGTGGAATACTGAAACCGGAATATCACGTTCGAACATACCGTCGATGAAACTCATAACTGTTTCTTCTGAGTAGTCCGTCGTAAATGACGTTGATAGCCACAAGCCAAATGTCCATTCAGGTGGCAAAACAGAACCACCAGTCAACTTGTTGTACTTTGAAATCACTGACTTTGGTGAATCACCTGCAATCACGTAGTATTCCAATGACTCACCGCGTGTTGAGAAGCTGACACGATCAACCACTTCGCTGCCGACTTCAAAACTCGTTGGTTGGCTTTCGTTAACGAAAACACCGTAGTAAACGCCAGCCTTACCCGTCATATAGAACGGAATTGACTTGTAGCTTTGTTCTGAACCAGTCCCACCGTCCATGTTAATCGTATCAATGCTTTGACCATTCTTAACGAAGGCCCCGAAACGCTCACCGAATCCGTAAACATTCGTACCTGGCAATAGGCTCAATTGCTCACGCATAAAGTGGTCCGTTGCCGTAACTGATCCTTGTGGTCCCAAGTTTTGCGCACCAGTAACCGTGTTGGCGTGCATCACTTGACCCAATTGCTTGCCTGACAAATCATCGATTGACGCTTGGGCCTTGTATTCAGAACCCGTAATGCGCTTACCCTTGTAGTTGAAATCAATGTTGAACTTGTCGTGCATTGAGACAGCCAATTGCAAATCACCACTTGTCAACGTTGCAACAGAATCTGCGATTTCAATTGCTGGCGTCACGTTGTTGTTTTGCAACTCGTATAGTGGATTCTTGTCATCGCGATCGAAGTGCTTCAACTCAACACCGATAACATCTTCGGCTGGTGAGAACACCGTCATCGTCGTTGCACCGACATCCAACATGTCACTGCGAGAGTTGATACGGTGGTAGGCTGAGTAAACACGCAAGGCATCGCTTGCGTAGTTGTCGTCATCCTTCTCTACAACCATTGCGTCAAAGGCTTCCAATGGTGAGTTAACAATGTACTCATCACGGTTTAGCCAGTATCCATTAGTAAACTTCATGTTTTTATTCCCCGTTTAATTATGTTTGAAATGCCTATCTGCTTAGGCTTCAGCTTCTGCAACTGCAGCAGCTTCACGTTCGTGCTTAGCCGTCAAATCTGCGACCATTTGTGGCTCAAGCTTGTCGATGTTGTTGAACAACAAGGCAATTGCTGAGGCAGCGTAACCGATAAATGGAATCCAGATGAATCCCATGCGGATAGCGTCCAATGCTGATGCGGTCTGCGTACCGTCAGCTGAAGCAGCGTAACCACCAGCTGCCAAAACGGCGGCCAATACCATACCACCGATTCCCATACCCAACTTGGCTGAGAATGAACTAAATGATGTAACGAACCCTTCGGCACGCACACCTTTCTTCCACTCACCGAAATCAACGGCGTCTGACAACATAACGGCGATCAACGCACCCGTCAAACCATAGCTGATGAAGTACAAGACGATACCAGTCAAGATAATGGCAACGTTTCCGTTCATGATGTCCGCAAGGTAAAGAACCAATTGTGACAAAGCCGTTCCGACCATTCCTAGCAACATTGTGTTTCGCTTACCCAAACGGCGGGCAACGAATGGCACCATTGCTGTTGAGGCCAATGTGATAACCGTTCCGGCCAAAACCAAACTTCCCAACGCTTCGTTGTGCAAAACGTACTTGAAGTAGTAAGGCAATGAACTTGAACGAACGGCAAATCCACCCCAGTAGATAAAGTTGATGAAAATGATGATGACCCATGGGTAGTTACCCTTCAAGGCCTTCACTGATTCGCGCATTGGAATTGAACGGTTAGAGTCCTTTGTGACCACTCGCTCACGAGTTCCGGCGAAAGCAACCAACAAGCAGGCTGCCGTGATAACACCCAAGATAACGGCCCAGATGAACCAACCAGTTGCTGATGTTGATGGATCCTTAGCACCCTTATCAAAGATACCAGCGATAAGCCCAACGGCTGGCAACGTCAATGGCAAGAAAATGGCTGCGCCCATGTTTCCGAAGAATTGACGAATCGTTGACAACGTCACACGTTCTTGTGGATTTGAAGTCAACGCTGGCAAGATTGATGTAACCGGAATGTTGATTCCTGAGTACAAAATCTTTGCGCCGATGTAGGCGATGTAAATCCAAACGACCTTACCAGTTTCTGATAGTGGTGGCGCCGTAAAGGCCATCACACAGAAGATGGCAAATGGAATTGCGAACCACAACCAGTAAGGACGTGACTTTCCCCACTTCGTATGTGTTCGGTCGATGAATTGTCCCCAAATCACCCCATCGATTGAATCAATAATTGCTGTAATCGCGAAAAGTCCTGTAACGGCTGCTGCAGCAACACCCAATGTGTCAGTACAGAAAACCAAGAAGTACGTTCCTACGATTTGAAAAATAGTGTTACACCCAAAGTCCGACATGGCGTATGAGACACGTTCGCCCCACCCCACTTGATTCGGCATCTTTTGTTCCATGACGATTACCCTCCGTTGTTCATGGTGACTACCTTAAGAATACTTGTAATGCAAACGCTTTCTGTAAACGGTTTCATTACCACGTGTTTGAGAATACAGGGATTGATTTTAATCTACAAGGGGTCTTTGCCCAGAGGTCGTATTTATCCGGTCAAAAAGTCAAAATCGCCACCTAATTTGCAAGTGCAATTGTTTGACATTTACAAAAAAATAGCCAACCCATTGCAGGTTGACTATCACCACTATTAATTTGTTACTAGTACACGATCTGCAGATGCCTGCTTGTCATACTTGTTATACATACCCGCCAAAGACATGAAGGCAAATAGGTACAACAAGTTATCGTAGTAACGGTAAACGCCGTCACGCATTGGCATGTTCCAGAACAGATCCACGTAGTACTTTGACAACTCATTGTTTGGCGTTGCTAGTGTTGATTGTGCCATACCAGCCTTCAATGCAACTGGGTGCTTCACGTACAACAAGCTTTGACCATCTTCAGTCTCCTTGTCGCCGACAATCGTGCCGTCAATCCAGTAAACTGGGATATTTTCTTGTTCAATTTGACCCTTGTAGAATTCTTGCAACTTAACGACACGGTCAGTCAATTCGGCATCAACCTTGCCAGTCCACGCAGCATCCAAACCAACGTTCGCTGCTGTGCGGTATGCATCTGAGAAGAATGAACCGTGACCACGGAAGTCATTTGGCGTACCATCATAGTTCGCATATTCAGCTGACATCCCCGTTTCTGGGTTCATCGCCTTCTTCAAATATTCGCGTGACGCATCGGCTGCACGCTCAAAGAACGCACGGTCTTCTTCATTACCGTATTGCGCGTAAACCTCGTAGAAGTGAGGCAAGTGATATGACGGATCTGAAATGTCCATTTCTGCGACGAAACGAATGTACGTCGTCTCAGGATCGAACATGCCACGACCGCCTTCTTCTTCATCCTTGTGCACCATCTCGTGCAACAATGACTTCGCCTCAGCCGTGTAGTTAAAGATGCCTTCGCCGTCACCCCAACGGTTAGCAGCCATCAACAAAGCAGCCGCAAAGAATTCTTCACCGTCTGGCGCAGAACCTTCAGCGTTAGACACACCTGAACGTTGGGCTGACCACTTGAAGAAGCCGTGCATTGGGCCGTCTGTGATCAACATGTACTTGTTCACCCATGCCCAGAACTTGTTGAACATCGCTTGATCATCAAGTTGCAAAGCAATCATCATCCCGTATGACATTCCCTCAGTACGCACATCATCGTTACCAGTATCAGTAAAGTATGCCGTACCATCACCGTTGTCGTAGTAGAACTTTGTCTCTTCATTTGTAAAAATCGTGTCCAATACTTGTTGGAACTTTTCATCGATTTGCGCTTGTGTATAACCAAAGTCAGTAAACTTACTCATTTTTATTTCTCCGTTTTCTTAATTACCAAAGCTGAGTATATGGTTCGTTTATGACCGAAATGTGGCCTAAGCAAGAAAAGAAAGCGCTTTCATAAGCCCTGTAAAAAAGCGATGCCACCTAATTCGAGTAGCATCGCCTTCTACTATTTAATTTTTTGATTCTTTGGTAGCGTCATACTAAATATCGTACCGTGTGGTTGATTGTCCAACACTTCAATGGTGCCGCGGTGACCTTGGACCACCCACTTGGCAATCGCAAGTCCCAATCCGTGACCACCGGTCGAACGAGAACGTGCCTTATCAACACGGTAAAAGCGATCGAACAGACGCTGTTTATCAGCATCCGGCACACCCTTACCAGTATCTGAAACTTGCAACTTAATACTGCTGTTTGTTTGGGTTGCGGAAATCGTAACGTCAGCACCTTCACCAGCGTACTTTTGGGCGTTATCCGTCAAGATGACCAGCAATTGACGCAAACGTTGGGCATCCCCGACAATCGGCAACGTCTCAGGCACATCAACTCGTAGCGTTTGACCCTTTTCTTCGGCCGTGAATTCGAAAATATCACCAACTTCACGGGCTACCTTCGCCAAGTCCATGTCAGCAAACGCGAACAACGGCACATCAGCGTCGGCCTGTGATAGTGTCAGTAAATCACCGGTCAAATTATTCAAGTGACGCACTTCAGTCAACGCATTTGCGACGTTTTCGACTTGATCCATCACCGTATCATTTGGCCGTTCCAACATGCGCTCCAAGTTATTTTGAATAACGGTCATCGGCGTCTTAAATTCGTGGGCCGCGTCAGCAACGAACGTTCGTTGCTGCGACCATGCACGCATGATTGGACGCATGTTGGCGCGCGTCAACGCAACCGCCATCAGCAACAATGCAATTTCAGACAACGCAAAAATCCAAACCAAACGATTCTGGAATGAATCAACAATCTCATGTTCTGTCGTAACATCAACGAACGCCAATTGATCACCCTGACGATTAAAGAAATACCAACTGCCACGATATGACTTGAGGTATACCTTATTCTCACGTTTGATATTCAATGCATCTTTAAACGTCTCGACATAATCGGTAATCTGTGCACTTTGAATGGTTGGTTCATCATAGCGACTTGCATGCGAGTCAAAGGCACGTGCCACGCGACCCTCTGCCGTGCCATACATCACATTCCTAAATTGGCCGATTGTAAATGTCCCAATCAATGAGAAGACCATCGTAAAACCAACGACCATCAAGATGGTCATTTTAACTTGTTGTGACAGCGAGGCGCGGATTCTCTGCAGCCACTTTGGCAGTTTAATTTTGGCAAAAAACGCCCGGACGTGTGCTTCAAACCGTTCATCCCAGCGTTGTTTGTTCTTTTCTACCATAAAATCAATCTTCCGTTACGGCTGCGTTTAGCGTATAACCAACATTACGCAACGTCTTAATCGTGACTTGCGCATCCGCATTACGCAAGTTCTTACGAAGATTTGACATATACACCTCGACAACTGTCAAAGATGTATCAGAATCAAATCCCCAAAGGCGATCGAAAATTTGATCCTTCGTGACGATTTGCCCCACGTGTTGCATCAAATAAACCAACAAACCAAACTCGCGACCTTGCAAGTTCACTTCTTGGTCATTAACCAACACACGGTGCTGATCAATAAAGACTTGCACATTTCCTACTTCAAGAGCGCCGTCTTGACCAAGCACACCTGTGTGACGCAACAACGTCTTCAAACGTGCCAACAATTCTTCCTTGTAGAACGGCTTGGTAATATACTCATCCGCACCCAAGTTGAAACCTTGCATCTTATCTGATAGTTCACCCTTGGCCGTCAACATTAGAATTGGCAAGTTAGGGAACATGTCTTTCGCCTTCTTCAAAATCGTAAAGCCATCTTGACCTGGCAACATAACATCCAACACAACAGCATCATAAACACCTGATTCAATTTCGAACCAACCTTCATCACCATCGTGCACTTGCGTTACTTCACCAAGTTCTGAGATTGTCTCACGGACGGTGTCGTTCAACGCAAAATCATCTTCTACTACTAATAACTTAATTGTATTTCCTGCCATCTCGTTAACCTCACATATTCCCAAACGGATTTCATTCATATCTCTAATAATCGTGAGCGTTGGCCGCTCTGATGTCTTAAATAATAGGTATCGAACCTTAAAATCGACATAGCGTAGCCTTGTCTGAACCTTAAATATTTAAGGTTCAGGTTCATTATAACTGTTTTACCCCGACTAATCGCATCATTCGGCGCGTAAAAAAGCGCCATACGAAAAATATGGCGCTAATCCTTATTTAAATTCACGACGTGCTTGCACACGGGCAACAATAATTGATGACACAATGGCCAATGCTAGCAAACCGACAATCACAATCAATGAGACAGCATTTGAGATTTCAAACTCCCAGCCAAACATCTTACCACCCTCATTAATCAGCATCTTGGCGCCGATAAATGCCAAGATAATCGCCAACGCGTATTTGATATAACGGAACATTGGTAACAACTTTGACAAGGCAAAATACAATGAACGCAATCCCAAAATCGCAAAGATATTTGACGTGACGACGATGAACGTATCTTGCGTCACTGCCAACACAGCCGGAATGGAATCTACTGCAAATAGCAAGTCTGATGCTTCGATGAAAATTAAGGCAACCAAGAATTTTGTCACATAATGACGGCCATCTTCTTTAATAATGAAGTGAGGCTCTGTGTAATCATCCTTAATCGGCAAAATTTTACGCAATGTCTTAATCAACCGGCTATCATCCAGGTTCTGGTTAGCCTCTTTTTCAAAGAGCATTTTCAATCCGGTATAAACCAAGAAAGCTCCGAAAATATACATCAACCAGTCGAAACGTTGTAGCAATGCAACTCCACCTAAAATGAAGAGCACACGCATCACTAGCGCACCGAACACACCCCAGAACAAAACGCGGTGTTGGTACTTTGCTTCAATACCAAAGAAGCTAAAGACCAGAATAAAGATAAAGAGATTATCAACACTTAATGATTCTTCAAGCAGGTAACCCGTTACAAAATCCAGCGCGTGGTCACTACCGGCAAAATACCAGATACCGCCCGCAAAAATAAATGCCAAGGCTACCCACATCCCTGTCATCATCAATGACTTTTCGAATGTCGGTACCGTATTTTCTTTATTAAAAATACCCAGATCAAGCGCTAGCATCACAATCACAAATGCAAAAAACGCCACCCAGATCCATAAACTAACTTCCATAGGTGAATCTTCTTTCTTGTTACGAGATATTCTTTATCTTACTCCAATTTTGTGCAATTTGTTTGACCAATTGAGTTTGGTAGTTTGCATTTGAGGTTAGCGTCCGTCCTTACGGCCGGAGTGATCACCAACAAAAAAAAACACCAGGTTCGCCGCCTGGTGTCTTCCGACCATACATCTCAAATTGCAATCTGCATGGCCGTCCGGTAGTTTCCTACCGGGCTAAATACAATTACGTATCGCCCTTGTTTCCTATACAAGGGCGATACGAATCGTTTGATTGCTATAATCTGACAAAACGTATCACCCCCTTTCCTAGATTGACTATTATTATAGACCCTCATTTTAGAAATTCAAGCGCAAAAGGTGATTACTTTTTGCGACGAATAATTAGCATCCCCACGAAGGCCATACCACTTAATCCAGCCCACTTTAGCCAAGCATTATCAGGCTGTTGGGCCGCGGTTTGTGGTAATTCAACTGCCACCTTTTCAACCAACGTTGGCGACGCCATTCCAGCTACCCTATTCAAGGTCACCGTTTCAACATCCGGTGTTTGTAGCGCAACAACCGGTGCCACATTTCGATTTACGACTAACTTAGGTGTCTCAGTTGGAACGTCTTTCACAGGTAATTCTGGTTCTGGATTTTGTGGATTAATTTGTGGTTCAACTGTTGGTGGCGTTGGCACATCGACAATTGGGTCTTCTGGCACCGCAACTCTTGGTTGTCCCGGCTCATTTGGTTCATCCACTGTCGGCTCTGACGGCACTTCCGGTTCATCTTCTAATGGCACGGCAGGATCCTCTGGTTCTTCAACATCATCTTCGAAACTATAATCTGGATCATCTACTAACGTTGCCACATAAACATAAACGACCGACGTTGTCTCGTTCGCCTTGCCATAACTGCCAGTTGCGTTGTCCGTCACGCGTAACAACTGAAAATCTTCTATTTCTTTGGCTGCCGTTTCATAAGGCGTACCTGGGTTTGCAATCTTAACCTCAGTCGCGGCCAACTCATGGCCCGCTTCATCAATGTGGAACACACGCAAGCGGGCTTGTCCCTTAATATCAACAATATCTGGTGTGGTGACCGCACGAGCAGCTTTGGTCGTATTTAACAATTCGCCGTTCGCATTATAGGTTTTCAACACACTCGTCACCGCATTAACAGCTGTATTATCAGCAAAGTGAATATAGAACTGATGACCGTGCGACCCCGTTCCTTCAGATGGATTTGCCCCGCCAGCTCGAGCGATATTTTCATCTAAAATCTTCAGTTCCGTCGCCGTCAATGTACCGTCGGCATCACGGTTCAGCAAAAACTCACCAAACGTTTCGTCGCTAAAATTATCAATGCCCCAGTCCGCATACGGGTTTCCCATGTTGTAAGCCATTGTATATGATCCATCGGCATTCAAATGAATCGTGTATGCACCACGTCCAACTGTCGCTAAGTCACGGACAATCTCATCATCAGACGTCCCTTCAGCGTATTCGATATAATTCTGTGACTCAATTGATTCAGTATTCATCTGTGCAACGGTCGCCGAGATAACGGTTGCTTGATACTTACCCGCCGCATTTTTATCAACAACATAATAGGTTGAATACCCGGCGGATGAAGAAGCCGACAACACCGTTCCCTGTTCAATTTGCACGTGTTGCAATTGAATTAAATCTTCCGTTGCAAAAGTTCCCGTTGCACGAATTTTAGCGGTTATAGCCGCGTCCCCTCGCAACAAGGCATTCATATAGCCGTCATCCTGATAGTAACTTCCCACACTCACCTGATCACTCTTAGTGAATAACTGCTGGGTCGCAACACCAGGGGCATCGACTTGAAAACGCGACTTAAATGCAAACGACCCCGTAACCGTTGCATCCCCGAAAATAATTTTTGCCGTGCCAGTTTTTTCAGCCCAAATTTTGGCTTCAGGTAGCGGCGACGATGTTGACCCGGTGATTGTTAAATGCGAAGACACCTCACCAATTGGCGTTGTGGTGAAGGTGATTTTCAACGTGCGCCCAGACACCTCGTAACGTGCAAACGTCGCACCATCATTTTGCAAAGCACCCGTCGCTGGCACCAAATCAAACGTTTGCTTGTGCTGATCACTCGCCGATGTCATCTCACCATACAATGGTATCGACAACGTGTCACCCGTTTGATATTGCCCGGTCGTATTATCAATCGTCAATCCAATCGCATACCCATTCACAATTCGTGCATCAACCAACTGTACAAAACTGCTTCCCGCTGGCAATACTTTTCCATCAGCATTCACCGCACCATTCACGGTTGTCATAACAGTTTTTTCAACACTCACATCAGTAGACCATTCCCAGTTTTTGGGATCTCGGGCCCCGTTTTCACTACTTGCGTCATTGGCCGTTCCCACAACCATCGTCGACATATGTTCAGCATCATCCGCTCGCACATCCGGCGCCATCCCCAACATCATTAACGTCGCGCCCGATACCAACAAGCGCTTCTTCACACCAAAAACTGGGCGTTTATACGGCCCAACATTATCCCCCAACATAAATAAGCCCCTTCTCATCTTTCCTGTATTGTGGATTAAAACTATCTCACTTATTATACGTAAGTCAAAAAAGAAAAGCCATATACCAAAAAATGAGTTGGTGTATACCAATGTCACACCAACTCACTTAGTTCTTATTTAATTTCTCGCGCCTCTGCCAATTGGTCACGCAATTTATGACGCTGAATCTTACCGCTCGCTGTACGAGGAAAGTTATCTGTCACAAAGAAACGCGCCGGTACCTTATAGTGCGCCAAACGTTCACGACCAAACGTGCGGAGACTGTCAAAATCCATCGTTTCACCGGACTTAAATGACAAAAACGCTACTGGGACAGCACCCCAGCGCTCATCCGGGATACCAACAACTGAAATTTGATCAATCGCTGTCGCCTCGCCGTAGACGGATTCAATTTCATCTGGGAAAACATTTTCACCACCTGATGAAATCATGTCCCCTTCACGACCCTCAACATACAAAAAGCCGTCATCATCCAGCCAGCCCATGTCGCCAGTATCGAACCAGCCATCAACAAACGATTCGGCATATTTATCAGGTCGGTTCAAGTACCCAACTGCCAAGGTCGGTGACTTAATTTGAATACGACCAACCTTGTCATTGTCAGTCGCCTTTTGAATGCGAACTTCCACTGGGAACAGTGGCTTACCAGCTGAGCCTAATTTCTGAGTTGCACTGGCAGCATCCAACGCAATGACTTGTGAAGCCGTTTCGGTCATACCGTATGATTGGACAATTTCAATGCCGGCTGCGGTTGCCTTTTCTAACGTCGTCAAATCCGTCGGACCACCACCAAGGAGCATTGTGCGGAAACGGTCGTGATATTTTGCACCCTCAGGTAGTTGCGCCAATAATTGCTTCAACATAACTGGCACCACAGAAATCGTCGTCACTTGGCCAGCCATCAATTCGGCATTGATTTTTGCAACATCAAAGCGCTCGTACAAGCTGACCCCCATGCCGTAAATCAATGATCGCATCATAATTGAAAGACCACTGATGTGGAAAATCGGCACCGCAGCCAACCAAACATCATCCGGCGTTAACCCAAGGTTCAAGGCCGATCCAACCGCCGAATAGAAGTGGTTGCCAAAGGTTTGCATAACACCCTTTGGATTACCCGTCGTACCTGACGTATACATAATTGACGTCACCTTATCCAAGTCGAAATCTGCGACTGGATTGATAGCCTCCGCAGCCGTTGCCAAAATTTCAGCAAATGCGACTTGCTTGACCGCTGGTAGTTCACCCGTAAAGCGATCATCCTGGATAACCGTTGTGATTTCGGCATCATCTAATTGGAATGCCATCTCACGCGGTGACAGGCGACGGTTTAGCAAGACAACCGTTTTACCAAGTTGTTGAATTGCCAAAATCATCAAATAACCCGTTAGATTATTAGGGGTAATCAAAGCAATCCGTTCATTACCATCAATGTGTTGCGTGATTTGGCCAGCAATTGTCAAAACGCGTTGTCGCATTTCAGCAAAAGTTAGCGTTGTATCTTCAAAGCGCACCGCCATCCGATTCGGCGTCAACATAGCGCGCTTCGTTAGCCAATTTTCCATTGCCATGTCCTTTCAACACAAAGCCCCACATCAGTCATTCAGCGATGCGGGGCTCGTTTTTTCTTTTTACTTTATGGGAACTTAGGGAATTGTGAGAAGTCTGGTTCGCGCTTCTCTAGGAATGCGTTCTTTCCTTCCTTACCCTCATCCGTCGTGTAGTACAACATCGTGGCATCACCAGCGAATTGTTGCAAACCAGCCAACCCATCAGTATCAGCGTTCATCGCTGCCTTGATGAAGCGAATAGCAGTTGGTGACTTCTTCAAAATTTCGTTTGCCCATTCCATTGTGGCGTCTTCAACTTCAGCCAATGGTACAACACGGTTAATCCAGTTCATGCTATAAGCTTCGTCAGCCGTGTAGAACTTCGTCAAGAACCACACTTCCTTCGCACGCTTGTGTCCGATAACGCGAGCCAAGTAACCAGACCCATAACCGGCATCAAATGAACCGACCTTAGGACCAGTTTGACCAAACATGGCGTTATCAGCAGCAATCGTCAAGTCAGCAACCAATTGCAAGATGTTTCCACCCCCAACGGCCCATCCCTTAACCATCGCAATAACTGGCTTTGGAATAATACGGATCAAGTGTTGCAAGTCCAATACGTTCAAACGGGCAATGTGGTCAGGGCCAACATAGCCACCGTTACCACGAACTGATTGATCACCACCAGATGAAAAGGCCTTGTCACCAGCACCCGTCAAAATAATAACGCCGATTGAGGCATCATCACGGGCGATTGAGAAGGCATCAATCATTTCTTGTACCATCACGGGCGTAAACGCGTTGTGACGAGCAGGGTTGTTCATTGTAACCTTCGCTACAGCATCTGAACGCTCAAACAAAATTTCTGAGTATTCCTTAATCGCTGTCCATTCTACAGTCATGTTAAGTCTCACTTTCTGGTTTCGATATTCTCTATCTCAAATATGTGCTTAGTAAATTATAGCTTTTTTCTACTAATTTAGCCAAAGACCCGTTAAACTTATATTTAACACTTTAACCATTTGTGCGATTTCTTGTTCGCTTTGGTTAAATTTATAATCATATACAAAATAAATACATCCATATATAGGAGTTTTGAAATAAAATGAATGCGATTGAATATTTAAACATTTCCATCGAAAAGATGACCGCCGAAGAAGTCATTCTAACCATGCCAATTCGTGATGAAATCAAACAGCCATACGGCATTGTTCACGGTGGCATGAACGCCTTGCTTGCCGAAACAGCCGGTAGCTTCGGCGCCAACATCGGACTAGACAACACAAAACAAGTGCCAGTCGGACTAGACATCCACACGCACCATATTGCTCAAGCAACCGAAGGTACGTTGCGTGCCATCGCGACACCAATCCACGCTGGTCGTCAAATTCAAACTTGGCGCATCGACACCTACGTCATGGAAACCAATAAACTAACCTCGTCATCAACATTCACTGCGATGATTATTCCAGTTCGTAAGTAGGTTTTCCGCCGCAAAAGACGTATAATAACCAACAAAGAAAGAGATTGCATTGTCACTATCGGTCAAACCTAAGGAGATTTGTCATGAAGGCTTTGTTGATTATTGATTACACAAATGATTTCGTTGCACCAGAAGGGCCACTAACTGCCGGCGAGTCAGCACAAGCACTTGCGCCTCGTCTAGTGGAACTGGCAGATGAATTCCTGGCTAATGGCGATGCTGTCATTTTGCCAACTGATTTGCACGTGCCGAACGATCCTTATCACCCCGAAACAAAACTTTATCCAGCGCACAACGTCGCCGACACACCTGGTCGTGACTACTATGGCGTCTTGGCGGATTGGGTCGCTGAACACAAGGATGACGATCACGTTTGGATTTATCCAAAAAATCGTTACAGCAGTTTTGCCAACACTGATTTGGATAACTACCTCCGCTCACGTGACATCAAGGATATTCACCTAACTGGTGTCGATACCGACATCTGCATTTTGCACACTGCGGTTGATGCGTACAACTTGAACTACAACATCACCGTTCACGCTGATGGCGTTGCAAGTTTCACACCAACCGGTCACCGTTGGGCACTTTGGCATTTCAAAAATGTCTTAGGTGCCACAGTCACACCGGATATTGATTACAATTTGGACTAACAACTAATAAAGACACGTTCCGTTAGGAACGTGTCTTTATTTTGTTCTCCCCTCCCCTTCTATATAGAGGAAAAGAGTTTTTTATTTAATACCGTAGTGCGCTGCAGCGGCACCAAAATTAAATCGTTGGTACGTGACCGTCTTGAAACCAGTATCGGTCATCAAATTAGCCAACGCCTTAAATGACATAAATTCTTCTGTCGTCTTTTCAAGGTAATCGTATGAATCCTTATCGTGAGCAAACACCTTACCCATCATTGGCATTACACCCTTGAAGTACATCTTCCAGAAAGGCTTGATCACTGGGTTGTCCGGTTGTGATGTTTCCAAAACAACAAGTTCACCACCCGGCTTCAACACACGGTACAACTCTTGCATACCCTTAGCAGTATCAGGTAAGTTACGCAAACCAAAACCGATTGTCACCAAATCAAACGTATCGTCTTCATATGGCAATTCCATCGCGTTACCTTGCGTCAAAGTTACCCAGTAACTAACCCCAGCTTCCACAACTTTTTCGCGTGCGACTGCCAACATTTCTGGACTCAAATCAAAACCAGTCACGTGGCCCTTTTCGCCAAGTTCCTTTGCTAACGCAATTGTCCAGTCACCAGTTCCAGCGGCAACGTCGAGGATTTGGCCGTTTTTGGGCACATCGATTGCAGCCATCGTCTTTGTACGCCAGCTACGGTGCGTTCCCAAACTAATAATGTCGTTCATCTTGTCGTAATCGTGTGCGAGGCCATCAAAGATTCCTTGCACGCGTTGTGGCGCTTTGTTCATGTCATTACCCTCAATCGTAGTTGTTCCTTACATTATACAACTATTCACAGGCAGACCCCAGCCCAATCCAATACCAACATCATGAAAACACCTTTGATACATCATTTGCATGATGCAAAAAGCCTCAATCAAGCGTATGAATTAAACTTGTTTTAAACGGTGTATCAAGTAATGGTTGCCACGGCTCAATCGACACAATCGCAGCATCATAGTCCACAACAACAGGTATTTCATCTCCCATCGATTGCACCCGCTGTTGGGCCAAGTCATCACAGCGCACCCAATCATAATCACGCAATCGATACAACCATTGTTCTGGTGGCAACATAAACATTGGTTTCAATTGACCATGCAAATAATCATGCGTACTTTCAATCATTTCAACCGGCCGGCCCTCCCCTCGCCCACTTACAGTTGGCACAACAATAACGTGACGACCAACATCAAACACATGAATCCCATTCCCACTTGAAAACGGACGACACCAAACACGACGAATCCACCCCATCTGGATAATCGCCACCCCATATTCAGCACCATGCTGACGACCAACCTTCGACCACGCCCAATGCCAATATTCCCCTCGTTGACGTAGTGCCTCATCAACCAACAAAACTGGATTATCTGCCCACACATGTGTCACGCCGTCACGTGGTAACACGCCATTCCCAAAGAAAACCGGCGCACCCGCCGAAGCATGTTGCGTCGCATTCAACAAAACTACCGTCTCAACACCACCATCTAGCAGATTTTCAACAAACAACTGCCAATCTACGTTTCCCTGGCGCAACTCCCCCAAATCCACAACTAATAATCGCATCTCAAATCCCCCTTGATCCGTTAAGGCCAGTTTAGAGGAGACAAACGCCGGTATCAAGGCATTTAAGACACGTCTTTTATGCAATTTTGTCATTGAAAACATCTTGATTAACAGACCTAACAAAAATCGCACGCGGAGAATCAATCCACGTGCGATTAGTCATATGCCTAACTATTAATACTGTTAATTATCACAGCAACTATTGGTCTAAAAGCCTCCGACATTCCCAGTCGGCTTTATAAATCACCCAAGCGACCCCACTTTGGACGATCTGCATCTTCAGCAGCCTCCTCCGCAGCTTCTTCCGCCTGATCAGCGTAATACATTTCAGCTAAATAATCTTCAGCCGGTGCAGGCGCTTCAGTTTTAACCGGTGCTTGAGTGCCATTTTCACCCGCAAGCACGTCGCCAAGCACCTCATACAACTTTACGATTTCATCGTGGGTCAACGTCAATCCCTTCCCCATCTTGCTACCGTCAGGCGACCACGTACGCAAGTCAAACTTCGGCGTATTGTCACCCCACTGTACAAAATTCAATTGCATTTCCCAACCACTTTTACTCGTTGAGAGAACGCCAAATTTTTCAAGGACATCATACTTCAAATCAGCCATTTTCACCCTCACTTTTGCTTGTAACGCCTGTAACAGGCAGTTTTTGTAACGTTAATTGTATTATACAAAATCCAGGTCGTGTGCGATTGGTGTTTGCATGAGTGTTTTAACCGTCTCAAGCTCACGTGTCTGAGCCAGTACCCACATCAACTTTGCCACAATCGCTTCAGTGTTCATATCACCGGCCGTGATACCACCAGCATCAGCCACTTTTTTACCCACTTCGTAGAGGTAAATATCCTGACCCTCTTCCAAAATTTGCGTCGTGATAATGACCGGAATATTCGCTGCGATCAACTTCTCGATACCTGGAATTAGGTTACGTCGCTCAAAGGGCAACCCACCATTTCCAAAACTCTCGATGATGACACCATGAACATGGGTAGCCAAATAATCGAAGATATCAACCGTCAATCCAGGAAAAGCTTTCAGCACAAATACATTTGGATCCAATGAAATACTTGGCGTCAACACCGGTTCTTCTGGTTCTGGTTGATACAACGGCACCATATTACCCTCAGACACACTGGCAATATATGGGTAGTTGATACTCTCAAATGCGTCATAACTCTTCGACTTGGTCTTCACCGCACGTGTACCAGCCATCACTAGGCCGTTAAAGACCAGGTAGACACCCTGCAAGTCAGTTTGACTGGCAAAGGTCAGGGCATCGTGCAGATTACGCACAGCGTCCGTCTCAACCATCCCCAACGGCACTTGCGACCCAGTTAACACAACCGGCTTATCAAACCCATAGAGGAGGTATGAGAGGCCTGCTGCCGTATATCCCATCGTATCTGTACCGTGGGTAATAATAAAGGCATCATAGTTATCATGATGCTGTTGAATACGTGTCGCCAAATCCAACCAATCTTCTGGTTGCATGTTGGTTGAGTCCTTACTCATGACACTTTCAACTGATAGATTAACACCTGGGCGTCGCTCAAAATAACCAATCAACGTTTCAGCATCAAGACCTGGTGCCAAACCGTTTTCTGTTTTGGTCGACGCAATTGTGCCACCAGTTGTTAATACAAGGACGTCTTTCATTGACCTACCCTCCCCTACTTCACTTATTTATTCACTCATTATCGCACAGGTTATCCTGTGCGCCCAATTAATTTTCACATCAGAGCCATGCAAAAAGAGCGAGTCGCAATCATGCAACTCGCTCTTCTATCTAACTTAGATTAACCCTTGTTACTGTGCTTAGCACCGTACAAGACGTAAACAATCGCTCCGATGACAACCCATCCAAGTGCCAAAATCAACGCATCCTTGTTCAATGAGAAGAACAATCCCAATGATGCAAGTGCTGAGATGATTGGCAATACAGGATACCAAGGCATCTTGTAACCTGAGTGGTCAATATCTTCACGCTTACGCAACTTCAAAATACCAACTGAAGCAACGATAAAGGCAATCAACGTACCAGCTGAAACCAAGTTAGCCAACATACCAACTGGGAAGACAGCACCCAAGATAACACCCAAAACCGTCAAAACAACCGTTGCGTTAAATGGCAAACCACGTGAATCCAACTTTGCGAATGCTTGTGGCATCAAACCATCTCGACCGAATGAGTAAACCAAACGTGATCCACCAATCATCAAGGCAATCAAACCTGAGAACATTCCGACCAAGGCCACAACTGAAAGCAAGTTAGCTGTGAACAAGTGACCTGACTCACGCAATGCCCAAGCAGCAGGCTCAGCGTTGTTTGCGTACTTCGTGTACTTGTACATACCCGTCAAGACACCCGCAACACCAACGAACAAGACCGTCGCAATCAACAACGTACCAATGATGGCACGTGGCATCGTGCGTTGCGCATCCTTAACTTCAGCTGAGTTAGCAGCAATCGTATCGAATCCGATGTAAGCGAAGAAGACTTGCGCTGCACCCATGAAGATACCGTGGACACCACCAAAGTTCGTGCCAGGCACGTGCTTAGGAACGAATGGCAACCAGTTTTGCAATTGAATTGCCGTTGCACCAACAACGATGAACAAGATGATAACCGCAATCTTACCGATAACCAACCAGTTTTCAATCTTGGCTGCGCCCTTAACACCACGTGATACCAAGTGTCCGACAACCAACAATGACAAAGCACCGAACAAGTCGAACCAAGTACCATTACCTGCGTTAAACGATGCCGTTAGCGCCTTAGGAAGCGCAATTCCGAATCCTGATAAGAAGCCTTGGAAGTATGATGACCATGATGCTGAAATCAGCGCCAAGGCAATCAAGTACTCAGCCAAAACAGCCCATCCTGACAACCAACCAATGAACTCACCGTAAATAACGTTTGCCCATGAGTAGATTGATCCGGCAAATGGCATGGCAGAAGCAAATTCTGAATATGCCAACGCTGACAAACCAGCGATAATGGCGGCAATTACGAATGACAAGACAACCGCAGGACCTGCATAATCAGCGGCCACGATTCCAGGCATTGTAAAGATACCAGCTCCAACAACCGTTCCAACACCCATAGCAATCATCTCACGCATGCCAAGGACTGGCTTCAAATGTCCATCCTTGTCAGCGTAGTTTTGCGGGTCTTCCTTTCGCGCCATGCGCGAGAACAAACTCTTTTGTTCCATAAAAACTCCTCGTTTCACTACTAAAACTAATAACCTAAAACACTATTATTGCACTCTAAATAATTAAAAAATGATGTGATTATTCTACATTTAAAACCGTTTACTGTCAACATAATTAGGCACCAGAAACGCCTAATTCTCGGATATTTCCGACTTTTTATTAAATATTTTTCATAAAAACGTTTAACCGTCTGAGAAATTTTCCGTTCCTTTTTAGCTTGCGAACTAAAAGTAATAATGATAAACTTCTAATTATTAAGTACAGAAAGGGTGGTCGTCATCATGATGAACGATTTTATTAACGCAAATCAATTTGTTGGTATGACAACCACCACCTCAACCACCATTTTCGCTGGTTGGGATATTTAATGTGCTGTTAACAAACGATATTAACAGACCGTCCAACCAGTTCGACACCCTATCGCGGTGCGTGTTCGGTTGGACGGTCTTTTTGTATACACAGAGGAGAACAGGAATATGGCAGATAAAAAACCAGAGGAAGTGCAGCTTAAGCGCTCCCTGACGTCAAATCAAATGCAGATGATCGCCCTTGGTGGCACAATCGGAGTCGGACTCTTTATGGGATCAACTTCTACCATTAAGTGGACCGGACCTTCAGTATTGCTAGCCTACGCGTTCGTCGGGTTGCTTCTTTACCTGGTGATGCGTGCCTTGGGTGAGATGATTTTCATCAACCCAACGACTGGTTCATTTGCCGATTATGCAACCAATTACATTCACCCCTTGGCTGGTTACCTAACAAAGTGGAGTAACGTCTTCCAATATATCGTGGTTGGTATTAGTGAAGTCATTGCCGTTAGTACGTATCTGAATTATTGGTGGCCTAACCTACCTGGTTGGATTTCGGGTGTCGTCGTCATCGCGACTTTGACGCTGGCCAACCTCGCTTCGGCCAAAGCGTACGGTACGATGGAGTTCTACTTTGCCATGATCAAGGTGGTGACGATTATTTTGATGATTGTCATTGGTGTAATGGTCATCTTCCTTGGTCTAGGTAATCACTGGCACGCAATTGGTCTTTCAAATCTTTGGTCACACGGCGGTTTCTTTACCGGCGGTGTAAAGGGATTCATCTTCTCACTTTCAATTATTGTTGGTTCATATCAAGGAATCGAAGTGCTTGGTATCACCGCTGGTGAAGCAGCTGACCCACGCAACGCCATCGTTAAGTCAGTTAAGTCAGTTGTTTGGCGTATCTTGATTTTCTACATCGGTGCCATCTTCGTTATCGTGACGATTTACCCTTGGAACCAATTGGCTGCCGTCGGGTCACCATTCGTTGAGACGTTCTCAAAGGTTGGTATCGCCGGAGCTGCTGGAATCATTAACTTTGTTGTGTTGACGGCTGCCATGTCAGGTGCCAACTCTGGTATCTACAGTTCAAGCCGTATGTTGTACAAGTTGTCTCGTGACAAGGAAACGTCAGGCATCTTCCAAAAGTTGTCATCACACCAAGTCCCTTACGTTTCAATCTTGGGAATTTCAGGTGGTATCTTGCTTGGTTTGATTTTGAACACTGTGCTATCAATCTACAGCAAGTCTACGGCTAACATCTTCGTACTTGTTTATAGCTCAAGTGTGTTGCCTGGTATGGTGCCTTGGTTCGTTATTTTGTGGTCAGAATTGTCATTCCGCCGTTCGAACAAAGAACTGCTAAAGGATCACCCATTCAAAATGCCGCTTTATCCACTATCAAATTACTTTGCCATCTTCGCTTTGTTGCTAATCGTTGTCTTCATGTTTATCAATCCTGAGACGCGTATCTCAGTTATGATTGGTGCCGGATTCTTGATTTTGCTATCAATTTTCTTCTTCGCTACGAATAAGCACAAGCAAGTTGCTGAATAACTAAAAACAACGCCTTACACACGTAAGGCGTTGTTTTTTTAATACCCGTTAACCACTGTCCAAGTTAACGTAGTCTGGTAGCTACCAGGCATGAAATTATTACCGTTAGCATACAGTCTCAAGCCATCATTTTTCTGCCAACTAATGGCTGACAACGCTTGACCTGCGTTTGTTTGGCCAATCTGTACCCCGTCATTATCCAACGTTGTGAAATTACCATTCTCATAGTAACGCAACTTCGATGGTAAGACGGCATTGATATTATCCGTCATCTTGAACGGTGCATCTTGGCTAACAAATACCTTGAGCGCTGATTTGTCACGACGTGTATCTTTCACATCAACAACTGTATTTGGTGCATTCGTTGCATCTGTGCGATCGAACACCTGATCCGTATTCACAAACGGATGCGCACCATAATCAATGTTCTTCGGCGTGAATTTGAGCATATTGTCGGTGTAGTTTATCGTCATGCTCGTTCCGTCAGTCGTAAACTTAGTCCCGTCCGGGTTATTGCCGGTCACAAATGGCAGCGTGTCAAAGGAAAGTTGTTTACCACCGGCATCCCCAATTGTCACATCAGCAGTAAATTCAAGACTTCCCGGACCAACAAAGTTAACGTTATTAACGAGCACGACATCCGTGGTACCTTGATGAGTTACCGTATAATCGGTCCCAGCTGTGAGCGTCTTGTCGCCCAGCTTCACCTGATTAAATACCGTACCCGCTGGCACTTCGAAGCGGTAGACACCATTCGTCATTGATGATGCCTCAGCCGTATTTTTAATATCCGTCACATACCGAACTTGATCACCCGGCAAAACACTGTTAATAGTTGTGTTGGCTGCATTATGATCATCCGGATACGTCGTATTAAACAACTGATTTTGAATGGTTAACTTAACCGGATTTGCATTTTCCTGCTTCTGAACATTCACAATCGCGTCATTTGACAACAAAGTCGTCGGTGACACGTAGTAATTTGAGCCGGTTGCCAAAGCGGTATTACGCAAGGCAACATCCTCATTCACCGTCACCTTGGTTTGAACCGTCTTCGTTACCCGACCATCCACCGGAACATCACCAACCGATAGTTGAATGTGTTTTTGTCCATCCAGCGTCGTAATGCCATCTGGTAAATCATCATTGATTTCAACATTTTCCCAGGTATTTCCAAGTCCATTCAACTTTGAATTTTCAACCACAAATTGATACTCTAACGTATCACCAACTTTTGCAGTTGTACTATCTTTAAACTCAGTCTCACCAGCCGTTACATTGCGAACCAGCTTCGTTAAATTAGGTTGCTGAATAACTTCCGTATAAGCAACGGCACCAATCATTGATTCAGCTCCAGTTGAACCACTGAATCCCCAGTAGACATTGCCATTACCAAATTGCGATAGTTTTACCGTGTGATCACCCACAGGTTGACCATCAAACGTCGTATTCATCGTCCCTTGACCAGTCGATGTATTCGGCGTCCATGTAATAACAACAGAGTGCCATTTCGCATCATTCATATTAGCCTTAAAAGGCGAATAGTGCTTCATATACTTCTTACCGCCTCCAAAGAAGCCAGTACTACCATACTCATCAGGGTGGACGTATGCGACGTGACCTGACCGCCCAAGTTGATTAACAACTTGCGAATCACTATAGTCCGCGTTGGGATAGGGGTCAAATTCCACACTCAGGGCATTGCGAATATAACCACTGTAAGTGCTATTACGAATCGTTCCATAGACACCCAGACTTTCACCGTTCTGACCAAGCGCAGTTGGCCCCTGACCTTGCAAGGTGAACGTTAGTCCATCGGCATCTCCTGCCATATAGATATAGAACTTGGTCTGAAAGGGCTTATTAATATTGACGGGATTTTTATACCACATGGTTTCATAGGTACTTTTTGTCCCGTCAGAAATGATTTGCATGTTGCGATACTGATCATCCTGTTTCGGCGTGTAACCATTGATATAAAAATTTCCAGCCACGTTCGGACCTGATGACGGTGGTGCCGGCACAACACCTGCTGCCTTAACATCGTTAGACTGCGTATCCGTTAGCCCCGGCGCTAGTCCTACCGGCACACCAACGAACCCCAGCAACACAGCAGCCAACATCATCATCGTTCGCAGCCGACCATGTTTATGCTCCATCACGGTTCCTCCTTTTCACTAAGTAATACCCACCACCAGCAAGACCAGTCACGAGTAGCCCGCCACCCCAATAATAAGGCGTCCAATTATGCTTTTCGGGTTTATCCGTCGTGCCCGGCGATGGTTTTGTATTATTAAACGCTACCGTTTTTTCTTGATCATCCTTTTTAAACGTCACAGTTGCTTTGGTAAACGCATCTGGACGGCCATCTACTGGCAAAAACAGCTTAAATGGCGACTTCGGCGCGATTGTAATTGGCTGCAACGTCTTTTCAGCAACTTTCTTGTTGTGGTTATATAGCGTCAACGTTGCCTGAACCCCAGTCAACAACTGCGCTGTATCATTGTCGAATTTAAATTCGTAACCTCGCTTAGTTGTCGTGAAAACATCAGCCACATTCGTGACATCAAGACCGCTTACGGCCGTCGTTTCAGTTTCACTTGTCGCCATCACGATACTAGTAATGAGTGAGATATTATTTTTAATATCATTCTTTGATGCCTGGGCTAACTCTGTCACACGCAAACCGCCAATTTTCACCCCGTCAAATGGTTCTTGATTCGTTTTTAAATGAAACGTGATACGTTTCGTTTCATTTGGTGCGATGGTCCCCGTTTGTTTTGGTTTATCAGTCAACTTACGAATACCTTGACGCTTGTCAGTATCACGATATACTAGTTGCCCATTCTGATTTGTATAGGCATCTTCTATCTCCGCTTGATAGCGGCGCTTTTCAGTCCCCGTATTCGTGATATCAGCTTCAACAGTGTAGTCATGGTCCGCTTCATAGTGAAAACTATAAATATTCGGCTTTGCTTGCGACGCTGATTCGCTAATGACAGGCGTGACGGTTAAATCCTGACCTTTCAGCGTTGTCGCCGACACATTAGTCCCCAGTAACAATCCCAATAAACAGCTAAGGCTCAGAATCCCCCATTTCTTCATCGCTACTGTCATTTTTCTTGCTTTTTATCGCGAGTCAAATACCAGGCATAACCCATTGACCCAATTAAAATCACAACCAACGTCGAAACGCCGCCCTTCATCATGGCGCTCGTCTCTGGCAATTGTGTTTGTTCAACGATGACAGTTGGTCGATTACTGTTGCTTAAATCATCTTCAGAGCTTTGTGTTTGACTCTGATCGGCTGTTTTATTTTTTACACCAACACCGGCATCTGAATGACCATACGTTTCTGCATGAATCGTATTAACTGGTGCCGCCAACAGCGCTAGTGATAGCAACCCTGACAATAGCATCCCCACTTTTTTACGCATCATTCCTCCTCCTTTAAAACTTAACTTGCTTGATTCTGTTCCGCCTTCTTTTTACGGTGGATGTAGTACCAAATTGCCAAAATCAAAATAATCAAAATAACGGCCAAGATAATCCACTTAATCCATGGGTTGTAGTGATCATTAATCACAACTGCATCTGCAATATCAACCGTAAAGTCCTTCTCTAACGTCCAATGGTGGCCATCAGCTGTTTGTACTTCGGCTTTGTAGTGATAGTCTCCAGGCTTAATCGTCTTTTTGTCCCAATTATTGGTAAATTTGAAACTAGAATTTGGCGCCATGCTCAACCCAGTTTCCGTCGTCTTACCCATCACTTTGCCATCATCTTTAGTCGTAATCGTGGCGTTCACCGTCATATCACTGATAATGGCTGGCTTGATATTCTTGTAAACCGACTTCACCTTAATATCTGTGCCAACACGACCGGCTTTAATTTCACCCAACTTCAAATCAGGCTCAGCTGTTTTGTCTTCTTCTTTCAAAACAACCGACATCGTGTAAGCAAACTTATTCTTTACGCTCACACCTTTGTGGGTTAATGGATTTTCTTCAGTCGCTGACTTTACTAATAAACCACCTACCACAACACCTTCAAACGGCTTCTTTGGTGTCGTAAACGTAAACGGCACTTCCACAATTTCGTTAGCGGGAATCGTGACGGTCTTTTTGTGATCCGCCTTGCGAACAATATTGCGGAACTTCACCGGTGCCGTAGTCGTTTTAGGTGCTTTTACACGATCAATCGACAAAACGCCCGAATCAGCCGTGTATGATGTCGTTGGCTGAATCGTTACTTTTTGATCTTCCTTAGATAAATTAGCGATCTTAAGTTTGATGGTTTCTTTTTGACCAGGTGTTACCTTTAAATTAAAAATACCGTTCTGCGCAATTTGGTTTTCTGGATATACCGGCGCAATCGCTATTTCTGATGTCCCGGTTGCATGAGCGGTTACCGCACTAAACGGGAACACAAGCAACATTGCTAACACCATAAATAGCGGCTTCAATAAACGCTTAAACGTCATTGTCATGATGGTTATTTTTCTCCCTCTGTATCAGTTTCACCCCTAAATAAACAAAAGGACCCTTATTCAGGGTCCCTAAAAAGATGCGAAGTTTTAGTTTACCGAAGCATTAGGCGTTGCGTTTAGTGTCCATGTAATAGGCGCATCGTATTGACCGGCTGGTACGTTAGCACCCATGTCCAATGATGCCGTGTTAGCCTTGTTGTAGTAAACACTCGTGCTTCCGTAACCCGTACCTTGTGCTGATTGCATGACACGGTGTTGCGTCTTGTCACCTGAAACAAGCTTTGGTTGGTACAAGCTTGGCATCTTACCTGACGTGTTCTCACCTGAAGTTTGCTTCAAGTTGATTGCCCAGTCAGAAAGGTTTGCAACGGCAGTACCGTCAACGTTAGCAAAATCACCCAACGTTGCCGTCAATTGCCAAGGCATTGTCGTCGTTGTCGTTGAACCCTCTTCACCTGAAGTTGACGTACGTGAATCCGTAACCTTCAAAAGTCCTGAATCGTTTCCGTCGTCAGAAATCAAACCTTGGTTGTTAATCAATGGCAAGTTCTTGTTTGCCGTCTTTGATTGCGCCGTCAAACCGAAGTTCATGTCAGGCACAGCATCCAAAGTCAAGAATCCTTCTTCAACCTTTACCGTGGCATCTGAGTTACCTGATACAGATCCGTTTGCATCGTTCTTAGTTGTGCTTGTAGCTGCTGGCAAAGTTGAATCAGCGTTTGCAACAACTCCAGTAGTTCCCACTACAGCTGCCAAAACGGCAGCACTAGCCAAAATTGACTTGTATGACATAGTTCCTCACCTCAAAAATCTTATTTGTAACTTAAGTACAAGATGATATTACCTAAATTACTTACATTAAGTTGGCGCCGTTTTTACCAAAACCGAAATTTTCCACTAAGCAATTCATACCGTTAACCACTATATATAGGAAAAAGGCAATCGTGAACAAATCACAATCGCCTTTTCAAATTACTGCTTATTCTTGTAGTAAAGGTAAACCGGCACGCCGACACCCACGAAGATGAATGAAATCAAGACCATCGTAAAGCTTGAGATCAATGTGTTTACCAAAATGAACAATGCGCCCAAGATGGCAACCAATGGGATGAATGGGAATAGCGGTACGCTAAACACTTCCGGATCCTTTTCTAAACCAGCCTTCTTATTACGGGCACGCAAGATGAAAATACCAAAGAACGTCGCCGTGTAGAACAACCAGATAACAAACACAGCCATGTCTGACAACCAGTCAGCCTTTGATGTGAACATCAATGCACCAGCCAATACAGCCGTCGTCCAAAGTGCGCCAACCGGTGCTTGCGCCTTGTTCAACGTGCCCAAGAACTTAGGCAACACACCATCATGTGACATGGCATAAACCATTCGAGGGAATGCTAGCATCTTACCATTCAACGTTCCGGCCATTGAGACCAAGATACCAACTGACAACAAGCGACCACCTAACTCACCGAACGCTGACTTAGCCACTTCGAATGTGACGTTGTTGCCCAACTTCACGATTTGATCAGCTGGCATTGCACGGTAAACACCGTATGACACACCAACGTAGGCAATCATAACAATCAAGACACCCCAAATGATTGAACGTGGAATGTTACGACGTGGGTCCTTCAACTCACCACCCAAGTTCGTCAACGTTGCCCAACCATCGTACGCAAACAACGTTGCCAACACAGCCATTCCAAAGTTACCGGTTGCCGTTGATGACAATTGTGAAACCGTTTGGCCCAACGCATCAGCCTTACCGAAGAACAAACCGAACACCATCAACACGGCAATCGGAATCAACTTAATACTTGTTGTTGCGACTTGGAACATTGAGGCAATGCGATTATCCAATGAGTTCATCGCCGTCACTAATACCAACGCTGCCAAACCAATCCAGACGACGCTGCTCTCTGGTAACCCAAAGAAATTCGCAAACAAGTAGGCAAAGTAAGCTGAGATTGAGGCCACAATAGCTGGTGCATAGACAACAACCTGCGTCCAGCCCGTCAAGAAGCCCCAAAACTTACCATAAAGCTTTTCCATGTAGATGTAGATACCACCCGTTTGCGGGATGTGTGCCCCGATTTCAGAAATCGTCAAACCGGCTGCCAACGTTACCACACCACCAGCAATCCAGGCCCACAAAGCACCCGTTGTGCTACCAGCGGTCTCCAAAACTTGCCCTTGCTTGAAGAAAATACCTGATCCAATAACCGTTCCGATAACGATTGAAATACCCGTCCAAACACCCATTGAGCGTTTCAAATGTCGTTCATTGCCTACCATAATGTCTACCTCATCTTTCCTTAAAGCCCCTACTAAGTATACAAAAAAGCCACCCAACCCCTGGTATGCCTATACAGTCTGTGTATAGGGGTACCAACATGGTTGAGTGGCTTTGTGAAATACAATTATTATTGCACGTCAAAGTTACTCAACCACAAACGGGTGGTTGAGTCAGAGGACGTCGTCATGATCATAGCTGTGCTAATTCGATTATTCATAGGTCTGCCCTCCTTTTGGCGTTTTTAGTATGGTTAGAACTTTATCATCTAGGTATAGGGTTTGTCTAGCCTTTTCTCATTTTATTTACATTTTTAGTTTTTACAGTTTTTGGAATTTATATAACTTGATGTTTCGCCACTGGCGGTTGGTTGGGCTGGCACGACACTAACCACAAAAAAATCCATCATCCGCAACCAAACGAATGATGGATTAAAGCTTATTTATTAACCGGCCATTGTAACCAAGATACCACCTAGCATAACAAAAATCGCACCGATTCCAATTCCGATGATTTGGCGCTTCGTCTTGCGCTCCTTCAAGATGATGATGGCTCCCATCGTTGAAACGATGATTCCCATTTGTGACAACGTTGATGCCTTGGCTTGTCCAACTGCTGGATTCAACACTGCCAAACGGATCATCACTTCACCAGTCCCCCACATCACACCGGCGATTCCGTTCTTAGCCGTTTCCTTCGTCAACAATGGCAAGCTCAAGTTTCCACCGTTAAAGATGATAATACCGAAGACCAACGCACCGATTGTTTGTCCAATCGCAATTGGCAATGATAATGCCATTGTGTTGTGCAACGTACCCGTGTTTACGTGAACCAAATCAAGAATAGCAACCGTCTTCGGAATCATGAAGTAAATCATGTAGGCAAAGACGGAGATAGCTGTTAGACGAACACCGTCTTTGTTCAAGTTAGATGGCTTACCTGAAATCAAGAACACACCAATAATTACTGAGGCAATGGCCAACAAACCAATTGTCCATTGGTGTGCGCCCGTCCATTCTCCAAACACGGCTGCACCGACCAAGGCATTCACAGCAATTTGTCCGGCAGTGTTCAAACCTGACGCTTGTGATACACCCATCTTCTTAAAGGCGGCTAGTTGGAAACTCGTTCCAGCTGCCCAGGCAATTCCTGAAAGGACGTACGTCAACCCTGCCATACTAAAGACAACTGATGTGGTTGGTGCTTCAACGTATGCGTACACGCCAACAACAATTGAGAATACTAGTGATCCAAGTGCACCACCTAAAATTTGATTTGCGACACGGCCACCAGCCCAGCCGTTCACAATTCCCATCGCACCCCACAAAACCGCAGGAATCAAAGCAAGCATAATTGACATGTACCAATTCTCTCTTTCAATCTCTTAATCAATGTAAATTACTATAGCACCGTGCATTAACCGCGCGAATTAAAAAGGGAACAAAATAGACCAATTGTCAAATTGGCGTATACCATTTCTGACAATTGGTCTAGTTTTTTTATTATTGAATTGCTTCTGAACCTGCATCCTTAGGCAGCGTCAAAATCTCCAACATTGGTATGATGGCGAATACACCCAGGACAACGAAGCCCCATGAGTACGCGCCTTGCAATGAGAAATGCGTTTGGAACAAGTGAATAATCGCCGTAATCAATGAAATACCCAATCCTTGTCCCATACTTTGCGTAACCGCTGTTAACGTATTGGCACCGTTACGGTCTTCTGGCGCGATTTCAGTGAATTGCAATCCGTTATATGACGTAAACGCCAATGAACGGCCGACACCAGAAATCAAAGCCAACAACATAATCCAAACAGCTGGTGACGTTGGACGAACCAACGCCAAAGCAAATGAACTTAAAGCTAACATCGAGAACGAGGCAACCAATGCACCGCGGAAGCCCATCTTGCGAATAATTGGATTCGTGAATGGCTTGATCCCAATATTACCCACGAAGATAAACAACACATACCAACCTGCACGCGCAGCCGTCCAGCCAAATACCGTTTGGAGCAAGACCGTCAAAACATATGGCAAACTAGCAATCGTCACTTGGAAGATGGTCCCACCAGTTTGGAAAACACGGAACGTCGGTACCTTCATGGCATCAACTGAGAATAATGGATTCTCAGCCTTACGCAAGTGGAAGAAGACATTCACACCTAACAAGATACCAATGACTACCAGAATCAATCCGTACCAAACAACTGCACCAGTACGAGCGACCATCTCTGCCCCCGCCAACAAAGCAACCGATGCCAAGGCCAACTCAATGAAACCACGCACGTCAAAGGCACGTGCTTGCTTAACCTCATCCTTTGGCAATAAATGCAACCCGATCAAAAAGGCGATAATACCGATTGGCAAATTAATCAAGAAAATCCAGTGCCAAGTGAAGTATGTGACGAACATACCACCAATCACCGGTGCCAATGCCGGTGCGACCAATGATGGCCACACTAGATAACTAATCATACGGAGTAGCTGATTAGCTGGCGTCTTTTCCAACACAATCAAACGTGCCGTTGGCGTCATCATGGCACCAGCGATTCCTTGAATTACGCGCATCGTTAATAGCACAGCGAAATTTGGCGCTAAAGCACTACCCAAAGAACTAACCGTAAACAGTGCCACAGCTAACAACCAAATGCGCTTGTTGCCCAAACGTTGCGCAATCCAACCACTCAATGGAATAAACACGGCAACTGCAATCATATATGTACTTACCAACAAACTAATTGTGGCAGCAGACACATTAAAGTTCTGCGCCATTTTTGGCAATGCCGTCGTGACGATTGTACCGTCCATGACATCCATAAATAAACTAGCCGCCATCAATAAGGCAACTTTTATTTCTCTACTCATTTTCCCACCTTTGATCCTATATTTTCTCAATCTGATTGTTCCATGTGAAACAATCGGTCGGATATCTCTATCACAGCAGCTGTTGGTCTAAAACATCTGACATTCCCAGTCTGCTTTATGTATCTCTCCCTTATACAAGAGACAAAACTACGAGAAACTATGCTACGCCTTTTAATTACACCGCGCAAGAAATAGTGTCATACAACATTTTTAAAATTGATTAAACACATAATTTAACAAATCACCGACAAAGCGCTACACTAATAAACGTAGACATACACGCCGGGCCAAACACCTGACGCGCAATTGATGTGCAGGAGGTAATGGAATTATGTCACAAAAGAATAAGTTGAAGAAGTTGTTGGAAAAGAAGGGGATTGAGTCAATTAACGTTGACGGTACACCAACACCTGTTCAAAGTGCCAAGGAGCTTGATTTGATTGAAGCTGCCAAGGCAAACGGCATTATGTAATTCTGACAATGCAAAATAGGACGCACAACCAAATGGTTGTGCGTCCTATTTTTTAATCGTGCGCGATACGCGCTTGTGCTGCAGCGGCAATGGCTGACACGATATCATCAATAAATGTGTTCACGCGGCCACCACGGTGTTGTTCGTCGTTCAAGCGACCAACAATACCTGGCTTCATACGATCGAGGTAACCAAAGTTCGTCCATGAAATTGTGCCGTACACACCCAAAATAGACATCACAAGTTGTTCATCAATACCATATGTTCCGTGGTCGCGGTCGATGCGACTTTGCAATGGTTGTGGCAATTGCTTCGCTTCTGCCAAATCATCGATGGCTAGACCAGTCATAACCGCATCTTGCACTTCAGTCTTGTGCAAAACGTGTTGGACTGAATCAATCGCATCATCCATCGTCAAATCAGGAATAATCGCACGTTGTCCAAACAAGACTAACTCTGCAATATCCTTCAACTCAACACCACGCGCATTAAGCATCGCAACAACATCTTCGTAATAATCACGTTCTGTAAATAACATAATAATAAATCCCTCTACCCGTATTGTAACAACAGGCGATTGTTTCACATGAAACAATCGCCTGATTTTAATCTTTAATTAAAAGGTAAATACCGTCTTACCTGCCAATGAGGCTTGGCGAGCTGCTGCATGTGCTTCACGCAATGCTTCAACTGAGAATGGCTTAATATCCCCAACCTTAACCACAATCTTACCAGCAGCCATGTCATCCAACAACGCTGCCAAGTTTGGACGCTTACCATTTTGATAAGTGTGAACCGCGTCAATATCAAACTTGCTAATTGCGTCTTCATCAAAACCAGTCAAGTTACGCAACTTACCGCCTTGCTTCAACACCTTTGCTGATTGAATGGCAACATCCCCACCAATTGTATCCAACACAGCATCAAAGTCTGACAAGTCATTCTCATAAGCCGTGTGGTAGTCAACAGGCGTTACATCCCCCAATGACTTTAGATAGTCAAAGTCAGCTGGCTTGGCCGTCGCATAGACAATTGCACCACGGTTCAAGGCTGCTTGAATGGCAACTGAGCCAACACTACCAGCACCACCTTGAATCAAAACCTTTTGACCAGGTTGCACATCCAAATCATCCGTAATCATTTGGTAGCCAGTTGCCGCACCGACAACAGCAGCAACTGCGTGGACATCATCAACACCATCTGGCACCTTAGCAACTGCAGATTGACCAACCGGAACTTCTTCGGCATACGTTTGGTGGTGACGCGTTGCAGCAACACGATCGCCAACCTTAAAGTCAGTTACTTCTTCACCAACTGCGATAACTTCACCAACAACACTTGAACCAGGAATCAACGGTAGCTTGTCTGCCTCACCCATCAACCCTTGTACAAACTTCACATCATAAGGATCAATTGCAGTTGCATGATTCTTAATCAATACTTGCTTCTTCAAAATCTTAGGCGTGTCGACTTCAACTTCCTCAAGTACATCAACATCCCCAAATTCCTTAATTTGTACTGCCTTCATGATGAAATCCCTCCTTGGTTTGACCAATCTTGATTTGTTGATTTTATTTTAGCCTCTTTCGTCACGAGTGTGCAAAATAAAGGCATTATTTTTGTCCTGAAAACAAAAATGCGTATCGTCACACGGACGATACGCATTTTAATGATTGATTATTAGTCTTCTTCAGAACCCAAACCAAACTTAGCAACTACGGCTGCCAAAGCGGCACCAACCAATGGACCTACGATGTAGGCACCGATGTTAGTCAATGCAGCTGATGAACCGAAGATTGCAAGGAAGGCAGCAGGTGCCAATGAACGAGCAGGGTTCAATGATGCACCAGTTGCTTGCAAACCAAGCATAATCAATGCAGCCAACGTCAAACCAATGACGAATGGTGCAACTGATGAGATAGCTGCGTTCTTCTTAGCAGTAACCATCAAGATTACCAAGACAAAGATGAACGTCAAGAATGCTTCGATCAATGAAGCTGACAAGAATGAAATTGGTGACGTAAAGTTCGTTTGACCAAATCCAACTTGCTTAATCGTTGCTGCTGGAGCACCGAAAGCCTTCATGAATCCCAAAACAACGGCTGAACCTGCAAAGGCACCGATGATTTGTGAAACAACGTAACCCAAGAAATCCATCCATGAGATGCGACCGTTAATGGCAGCAGCAAATGAAACAGCTGAGTTAAAGTGACCACCTGAGATTGAACCAAAGGCGTATGCTCCGGCTACAACAGCCAAACCAAAGGCCAAAGCAACTGGCAATGGACCAGCTTGAGTTCCGACGAAGACAACAACGCCAGTTCCCATGGCAACCAACATCAACGTTCCGAAGAACTCGGCAAGATACTTGCGCATGTTTTCCATGATAAAAAACTCCCTTAATTTACATTTGTACGATAACCGTACGAGATTAATAATTTCTGTCCCTACTATATAACACAACCAGTCTTAAATTCAGCTTTAAGGTTTGGCATTAAAAGAATTTTAAGTTTAACGACCAATAATTTTGCTTGCTGCGCGGTCTAGTGCAAGCCAAACATTCATGGCATTTGCCTTAAATTGCTCAATGTAGCTAGGTTGTTCATCTTCCGGCTTTGCTTCACCTTCATAGGCGTTCCCAATACCGAATACTTGTAGGGCGCGGAAATCCTCATCCCAACGAACCGTAAAGTAATTACCTTCCATGCGCTCATCGATAATGTCTTGGAAACCTAGCTTTAGTGCTTCCTTAATCACATCATCTTCACTAACTGGGAAGCCACGCGCTGCCATCAAAGCAACACGGTCAGCCACTTGCGTCATATCTTCTGGGATTGATCCTTCATTCATTATGAATAGTCCTTCTTTCCTTCACTTACTTTGTGTCAATCTAAACACGCTCCTTAAGACATTTTAGCAGTGACTTGCGATATAATAAACTGTGAACGTCCTAATCGACGTTTTTGCTATTATACCTATTAAATTAAGGAGGTTACTTTTCATGGTTGAAGCAGTAACCGCACAAGACATGCAACGATTCGATCGTTACACGATTGAAGAAATTGGTGTGCCCTCATTAGTTTTGATGGAGCGCGCCGCAATGTCTGTGATTGATGTTCTCGCAGCTGGGTCATTCGACTTGGCTAACGTCCTCGTCATCGCCGGTTTGGGTAACAACGGTGGTGATGGTGTCGCTATTGCTCGTATGTTGACCCAAAAAGGTGTCAACGTTGACCTACTTATCCTAGGTGACGAACACCGCGCGACGGCTAACACAGCTACCCAATTGAAGATTGCGCGCGGATACGGCATTGAAACACAAAATCGTGTCCGTGATTTCCGTAATTACACGGTTATCGTCGATGCTTTGTTTGGAATTGGCCTTTCTAAGCCCGTTCCAAGCAAACTTGGTGATATTATTAAACGAGTGAATGCCGCAAACATTCCAGTGGTCTCAGTTGATGTGCCATCTGGCTTGCACGCGACAACGGGAGAAATCCTTGGCTCTGCCATTCGTGCCACAGCAACGGTAACCTTTGCCTACCCAAAGCAAGGGTTGCTACAAAACGAAGGTTTGAAGCGTGCCGGTAACATCTACGTGAAGGATATCGGTATCTATTCACCCGAAGAATTAGCAGCATTTAAGCAGGAAGAGAGTGAGAACTAATGAATATTGCATTGGTCGGAGCTGGTCCTCGAAACTTGACGTTGGTTGAGCGCTTGATGGCGCACGCCAAGAAGACGACTGACCCCGTAGACATTACGTTATACGACCCATTCCCAATCGGAGGTCGTGTTTGGAATCCAGATCAAGATCCAACATTTTTGATGAACACTGTGACGCAACAATTGACGTTGTTCACAGATCCATCAGTTCCTAACCATGCATCTACTGCCCTATACGGACCTAACTTCTACGAGTGGGCTGTAACTTACGGTAAGGAATATGTTAAGATGCACAACTTCGAAAACGAAGCTTACTTCTTGGACGAGTTGACGCGTATTAACCCTAACCGTTTCACTTCACGTGCCTTGTTTGGTGTGTACTCACAATGGTTCTTTGAACACTTGGGTGCCCACGTACCAGCTAACGTGACGTTGTCATATGAACGCAAGTCTGTTGCAGACGTTGTGAAGAATGGTGACGAATACACGGTAACTTTGGATGACAATTCATCAGTTAAGGCTGATCACGTTGTTATGGCTTTGGGTCACGTTGATAACGACTTGGACGACGAGCAAAAGGTTTTCGCTGCCGCAGCAGATGAAAATGCTGACTTGTTGTACGTTGCACCAACGCACCCATCAGAAGCTGACTTGGATGCCGTTCCAGCTCGCGAAAAGGTTGTTTTGCGTGGTTTGGGATTGAGTTTCTTTGACTACATCGCCAAGTTGACTATCAGCCGTGGCGGTCGCTTCTCTCGTGATAACAACGGTGTTTTGTACTACTTGCCATCAGGTAAGGAACCACACATGATTGCCGGTTCTCGCAAGGGATTGCCTATGCACGCCCGCGGTGTTAACCAAAAGGTCGAAGCTGAAGGTTACCAACCAAAGTTCTTTACTAACGAAAACTTGGACGCCTTGGCTGCAAAGTCAAACGGTCAAGTTTCTTACGATGAATTCTTCACGCTATTGCGTAAGGAATTGGAGTACAAGCACTACCAAAACACGATTAACGATTTGGGTGTGACTTGGCCATTTAACGCCGAAACGTTTATGAACGCTTTGGCCGAAAGTGACAACTTGAATGAAACTGCCCGTAAGTTTGGTATTTCCGAAGAATACATCATGGACTGGGAGCGCATTTTGAACCCAGTCAACGATGTTCCTGCAGAAGTTGAATACAGCGACTTCATGATGAACTACCTAACTTGGGACATCAACGATGCTTACCAAGGTAACAACGACGCGCCATATGCCGGTGCATTCGACATGTTGCGTGACGTTCGTGGTATCATCCGTCACTACTTGGACGCTGGTTACTTGTCAGCTGACGAGTACGCCAAGTTCCTTTCAAAGTTCAACCCATTCAACTCATTGATTTCCGTTGGACCTCCTGTCCTACGTGTTGAGCAAATGCGTGCTTTGATTGAAGCTGGCGTTTTGACGATTGCTGGTCCTGGCTTGGCCGTTACTGTCCAAGATGATCACTACCTAGCAACGGATAACCGTGGTAACTCATGGACTGTTAACAACCTTGTTGAAGCTCGTTTGTTCTCTGTTTCATTGGCAAACTCAGTTAACCCATTGGTTGCTAACTTGCGTGATCGTGGCGTTTTGAGCGCTGCAGAATACACGAAGGCCGACGGATCTACTTATGTTGTTGGCGGTACTCGTATGAACAAGGAAACGTTGGTTGTTATCGATGAAAACGATAACGAAGTCGACGGCTTGTACGTATGGGGTGTCCCTACTGAAGGTTGGTCATGGTTTACGACGTTCGCACCTCGTTCAGGTGTAAACGACAAGAACTTGCGTGATGCCGAAAACATCGCACACCACATCTTTGGTTAATAATTAAAGATTAAAAGTAATAGCACCAACTCGCGTAACCATGCGGGTTGGTGCTATTTTTGTGCCCAAAACAGCGTCATATCAATTGTTTTCACATTTGCAAAGATTTTCTAAAGGGTGTATATTAGGTTTATCCTAATGTTAGGATAAACCTAATATAAACAAATAGAGGTCATTCTGATGGTTGATGTCTACCAAAAAGAAACCGCCAGGCACGTGATGGTTATCGACTCAAAAAGCTTTTATGCTAGCGTTGAAAGCGTCGATTTAGGCCTTAACCCCCTCAAGTCGCTCCTAGTTGTTATGAGCCAACAAGAAAACACAAATGGCGGACTTGTCTTAGCCGCCTCACCCCAGGCTAAAAAAGTACTTGGGGTGTCCAATGTGATGCGTCAGCGCGATGTGCCGCGTGATCCTCGGTTGGCGATTGTCCAACCTCGTATGAATTACTATATTCAAAAAAACAAACAAATTAATGACATCTATCGGAAGTTTGTCGCTGACGAGGATTTACACATCTATTCAATCGATGAATCATTACTCGACCTAACTGATAGTTGGCGCTATTTAGAGTCCAAATATCATCGTACCCTGACGGATTACGAAGTTGCCCGCATCATTCAGCAAGAAGTTCGTGACGCAACCGGTATCTATCTAACCGTCGGCATCGGTGACAATCCGGCGATGGCTAAAATGGCGCTCGATTTAACTGCCAAGCACGCCACCGATTTAATCGGTGAATGGCATTATGAAACCATCCCCGATGTTTTGTGGCCAATCGAAAAACTTGATGACGTTTGGAGCATTGGCTCACGTACCGCTAAAAAATTACGCCGTTTAGGCATTTTTTCAATGCGTGATTTGGCTGCAGCTAACCCCTACCGGCTTAAAGAAAAATTCGGCGTTAAAGGCGTCGAACTTTACGCACTTGCCTGGGGCATTGACCGTAGTTTGATTAAACACAAATATCGGCCAAAAGAGAGTTCGTTTAGTAACGGGCAAGTTCTTCCTCGGGACTACGACAATCCGGTCGAAATTGAAGTCGTGATTCGTGAAATTGGTGAGCAGGTCGCGAGTCGTTTACGTGCCAAAAACGTGGTTGCCAGTCAGATTAGCCTTGGCATCGGCTTTGGTTATCGTGAAACAAATCAAACTCACGGCTTCGGAGGGCAATTAACGATTGATGCAACCAATCTTAGTTTGCCAATCACCAATGCCCTCCGCGACATTTTTAGACAACATTACGAGGGACAAGTTGTGCGCAACGTTTACGTCAGTGCCGGTCGTTTAGCACCCGAAGGCGTTGAACAAATCGACCTTTTTACCCCTGTTGTGATTAATACGCGCCAACGAACCATCGATACCGTCATTGATGATATCCGTAAAAAATTTGGCGTTGGCGCTGTCTTCAAAAGTTCCAGTGTTGCCGGTGGCACAATGCTTAACCGTATCGGTCTGGTCGGTGGTCACAACGGAGGAAACGCTTATGGATGATGAACATGATATGTTCGAACGGGCAGCCTATTTTTTCAGTCATGATTATCAAGATCGTGGCATGGTTAAATGGCAGGGGTACTACCTTTCTGACCACACTGAAGACGTTAAAAAGAAGGAAGCCTTAGAATTTGCCCGTCAAAATCGTAAGCGCATGCCAGAAATGAGCTTAGCTGATATGACTGCCATCATATTCGATGCTTTCGGCCGACACGAAGAAGTAGCCGTGCAAGAAAATTATTCAGATACAGATGGTGCGGTGCCACCGATTATAACCGGTTTAGTCACCGGTTATACCGAATCAGACATCATTATCGGCGACACCCGCATACCGTTAGCCAATTTATGGTGGGCACAAAAAACGCAGTGATTCAATCGCGAATCACTGCGTTTTTCATTAATTAAGCTTCAACCAATTGCTTGGCCAAATAGAAGCAACCTAGAATACCGGCATTATCACCATTCCCGACCGTTACCAAGTACTTGTCCAAATCATCAACTGGTAGGTAATCTGCCAGTTGTTCAGCAAATGACTTGCGCACCATTGGCAACAATACTTCACGGTGTGGCACCCCACCACCAAATACAATGCGATCTGGACGCAAAATAACGGTGTATGTAACGGCTGCTTGCGCCAAGTAGTACGCTTCGATTTCCCAGGCCAAGTGATCATCTGGCAATGACTTAGCCGACTCTTGCCAGCGGTCTTCAATAGCTGGACCGGCTGCCAATCCTTCCAAGCAGTTATCGCCGTGGAACGGGCAGTGACCAACGTAAGAATCTTGTGGGTGCTTACGCATCATAATATGCCCGGCCTCTGGGTGAGAATTACCACTTAATAACTGCCCATGTTGAATAATACCCGCTCCGACACCCGTCCCAACGGTTAGATAGACGACATTTTCAACGTCTTTAGCTGCACCTGATACATATTCAGCCCAGCCAGCACCGTTCACATCCGTCGTCCAGAAGTACGGGATGTCACGCCATGCCTTCATTGCACCGAGAAAATCATATCCCGACCAGCCACGCTTGGGTGTGTCCAAGACATAACCATAGGTACGACTATCCGGATTGATATCAATCGGCCCAAACGCCGCAATCCCGATGGCTGCGATGTCATCATAGCGATCAAAGAAATCGATTACTTGTGCAATCGTTCCCGCACCGTCCAACGTCGGAAAACTTTCACGTGCGACAACGACATCTGGATTTTCAACCTCTGCTACCGCAACCACAAACTTTGTACCACCTGCTTCAATAGCTCCCAAAAGTGCCATAATTTTAATTCCCCCAATTTAAAACACTTACAATACTGACAACTTTGAAATCAAAATTGCCCCGATAATTACCAACACCGTTCCCAAGAAAATATATCCCATTTGGCGGGTTGTTTTACGTTCACCAAGAATGAAAATAGCGCCGAACGTCCCTACGATAATTCCAGTCTGAGAAAGCGTTGTTGCTGTTGCTTGCCCCACTTCTGGATTTCCTGTTGAGATGAACATAAAGACGTTTCCAAGTGCCCAAACTAATCCAGTAATAATTTGGCGTGCCGTACCAATCTTGAAAATGTTGCGCGTCTCCTTGAAGTAAAAGGCCACAATCAGCAAAGCGCCTAGAATTTGTCCAATCGACTGTGGCGCAACAATTGCCGTCATGTAATCCAAACCATTATTTTGGTTGTGGATGGCATCTGAAATGTAGCCCCACTTATTCAACAAGTTCGGCAAAACAAAATACATCATAAAGGCCAGCGTAGAGACGATGACCGCCGTCACACCACCCTTAAAATCACGTTCTGGGTTGGTTTCGACCGGTGCATTCTTATCGCGTACCGTCGTCAAAAGTGCTCCACCGGTTACTAACGCGATTGATAGCAATCCAAAGAACCACATGCGACCCGTGTGCCATTCACCCAGCACTGCAGCTGCCATCAAGGCATTTCCAACAATTTGACCAGATGTCGATAACGGATTTCCAATCGACACCCCTAATTTCTTAAAGCCAATTAGTTGACCAACCTGACCAACTGCCCAGATTAATCCTGAGATAAATCCTACCAACCAAATACGTGAATTAAATGCATAATCCATGCCGGCATTCGGAATAACAAAAAATGCCAGTGTACCAAAACCAAGCAAGATGGCCCCAATCGTCATCCCCATGATTCCTTGAGCAGCCGTTCCACCAGCCTTGGTGGTCACAATTCCTACTGACCCCCAGGCTAACGCTGGTACCAACGCAATCAATATCGACATGTCAATAATTCCTCCTAATCAAAAATTCCTATCAACACGTATTACGCTACTCGTATGAAAACGCTTTCACAAGTTTCATTTTTTAACGAGTCGTCATTTTTCAGATAGATGCGTAAAAAAGCTGGGTGACATTGACCATTAAATCAATATCATCCAGCTTATTAATTACATATTAATTGTTTACTTTTCAAACAATTCTAAACCTTCACGACCAACGTAAATCGCAAATAGAATTGCTGCCACTGCATCAGCCCACCATAGGCCAAACAATGCCGTTAACACCATACCACCCAACACAAGGCCAGCTAGCACCGCACAAGTGACGTTACACATCGCATCATCACGCAATGCTTCAGATTGGATGCGATCACCAATGCGACGCTTCATCGTCGTCATGATTGGCATCAAGATAACTGACATAATCGCAATAACCAAACCAACGCCACTTTCCGCTGGCATTTCATGGTTAGTCAAATTCATAATTGAGGTAATCAAGACATAGCCCGATAGCAATAGTAGAATTCCCTTCACCAAACGGCTAGCCGTGCGTTCAACCCGTACCACTGTCTTGGCATCTGCCCCGTTATATTCAGCACGCAAGCGCCAAATTAAAATGCCACCAGCGACTGTTTCCAGAAATGCATCAAGACCAAATGCAATCAACAAAATTGACCCAGCGTGAATCCCCGCAGACACACCAAGCACAAATTCAATCGCCATCCATGCCATTGAAATCACTTCTAATTGAATGCCCCGCGCTAATAATTTCTGTCGTACTTCCATTTCATTTTCTCCCCGTTCAATACATGTCATTTATTTCATATGTTTATTATAACATAAGTTTGAGAAAAAGTGCACAATTCAAAAAACGACCCTGGTTGTTAACCCAAGGTCGTTTTTTGTTTCACGTGGAACAAATCGACTAATTCATTCGTGAATGTTTCATGCCGTACGTTAAGTACAAAATAATTCCCAATACAAACCACACTAGCGCTGCCACTAATGTCTCAAGATGTAATTGTGTAATCAAGAAAAACGTGAACAACGCTGACAAAATTGGCAATACCGGATAGCCTGGCATCTTGTAACCGTCTTGGCGCACATCCGCACGCTTACGCAATGGTAAGATTCCCAATGACACCACCATAAACGCCAACAATGTACCCATATTCACCAAATCAACCAACTTCTCTAGCGGTACGAATCCACCAAAGAACGCCACGACAATCGTTGCAATTCCCAACGCACGTTCTGGCTCACCTTGCTTGCTCAACTTGCCTAGTCCACCTGGGAGCAGACCGTCACGACCAACAGCATAAATCAATCGTGAAGAAGCATATAGCATCGTCACCATCATTGTGAACATCCCAATCAACGCACCAATTGTGATGATTAAGGCGGCCCAATGTTGGCCAACTTGTTGCATCGCAAATGCTGCCGGATCAGCGACATTCAACTTTGAGTAATGCACCATTCCCGTCAAAACTAGTGCAACTAACCCGTACAAAACAGCGGCCACAATCAATGTCCCGATAATCCCAATTGGCATATCACGCTTCGGATTTTTCACCTCAGCAGCCGTCGCTGACAAAGCATCAAACCCTAGAAAGGCGAAGAACACCATCGACGTTCCAGCGAAGACACCTTGAATACCGAATGCACCATCCATGCGCTTGGGAATTAACGGGGTCAAATTATCAGCTTTGATAAAGAAAAATCCGACAATAATGAACAATATAATAATACCGATTTTTAAGAGCACCATGGCATTTTGAACGCGCTTAGACTCGGTCATTCCCCCTCGCAACAGCAGCCCAATTAACAAGACGATCACAACTGCCACAATATTCACGACCGTTCCTTCAGCCGGATTATAAGCACCTGACAACGCGGTTGGCAACTTGAAGAATGGCGACATCAGATTAGCAAAGTAGGCTGACCATCCTGTCGAAACAGCTGCCACGCCCAAGGCATATTCCAAAATCAATGCCCAGCCAAGAATCCATCCAATTACCTCACCAAAGATAACATTACCGTATGAATAAGCTGATCCAGCTACCGGCATTGCCGAAGCCGTTTCAGAATATGCCATCGCCACCAACCCAGACACAACAGCTGCGATAATAAAACTAAAAATCACACCTGGTCCGGCTGTCGTTGCAGCAACCGTACCTGGCAAAATAAAAATACCAGTTCCAATAACCGCCCCAATTCCTAATCCAATTAAATCTTTAGCCGTTAAAGACTTCGAAAAATGCGCATCGCTCTTCAAATAAGTCTCTAACGATTCTTTACGAAACATCCGCTTTAGTAACGACATATAAACACACCTCTTCCCAAATGACAAAAGCCCCAGTAAATAAAAAGCACGCATCAGATACCAATTCAGTATCCGATACGTGCTAAATGAGTTTCATACAAACTAATTGCTTAGTCGTCTGATGTCTCACACACTCGGATACTTTACCGTCATCCGAGTGTTCAACGCAAAATAACTTTACGATTGATTCGGATGACTAACCGAAAAACGTAAAGTAGAAAAACGCTTGCGTTGATGACATAACTAATTGCATGAATTTCATTCCCTTTGACTTTGATTAACGCCGATTCACTTTGAATCAACGGCCCCTTTAAATGACCCCCTAAGCATATGATATCCCTGACAATTCGTCAACAACTTATCGACACTGACTTTTTGTAACCATACCGAAACACATTGCAAGCCGGATACTCGTTTTTCTACAAAAAATAAGTTTATAATAGAAATCAAGTAGTTTGGCGCTGAACCAAACTGAGTCTAAAAATGAGGTGGTTTCATGTCGATTCGCACGTATCATAATGCGCAAGTCTACGATGTTGCGCAAGAAAAATTTATTCCTAATTCATGGTTCACCGTTGATTTGACCAGTGGTCGTATCACATCTACCGGTGTTGGCACAGCTCCTGCGGAAGGCCAAGAACTTGTCGATCTTGAAAACAAGTTTGTAATACCTGGTATGATCAATACCCACGTTCACATCATCAACAAGGTGTTCCCATACGGTCCTAAGGCATCTCGTTCAAGTTAGCTTGAGATTGCGATGCAAGCCCAAGCTAACTTGAACGAGATGTTGGCTTCTGGTGTCACTTACACGCGTGTCCTTGCGACAGCCAATAGCTTTGACATCGGCATCCAAAAGATGACGTTGAATGGTCAATGGCGCGGTACTGGTGTTGTGGCATCTGGTCGTGCCTTTTCAACCATTGGTGGTCACGCTTCAAAGATCGGTGAAGCATTGACTGGTCCGGAAGAATTCCGTGCTGGTGTGCGTCGTCGCATCGAACAAGGTGCCCATGCCATCAAGTACATGGCTTCTGGTGGTATCGCCTTCGATCAGTTCGAACAACCTGATATGCCACAAATGACGGAAGCCGAAATGGCCGCTGGTGTTGATGTTGCCCACCGTCGTGGTATCAAGGTTGCCGCTCACGCTGAAGCATTGCAAACCGTTAAGGAAGCTTTGCGCGCTGGCGTCGATTCTGTTGAACACGCCTTTGTCATTGACGATGAAGCGTTGGACTTGTTCCTTTCAACTGGCACTTATTTGACACCAACTTTGGTTGCACCATACGTCATCATCAAGCGTGGTGATGGTTTGTTGCCACAATGGATGGTTGATAAGGCTTACAAGTGGGTTGATTCTCACTTCGAAGCTTTCGGTAAGGCAGCAAAGAACGGCGTTAATTTGGCGCTTGGAACCGATGCCGGTTCACCATTGAACGGTTATGCGGATACGGCTTTGGAAGCTGAATTGTGGTCAATTGCAGGCGCAACAAACCAACAAATTTTGCGTGCCCTATTCACCAACGCGGCTGATTTGCTTCAAATCAGTGATGATTATGGTGAGCTAGTACCTGGTAAGATGGCCGACTTCGTTATGTTCGATGCCAGCCCACTTGCTGATATTAAGGTTTTGCAAGATCCAAAGCGCGTTGCTAAGTTTGGTGAATTCGTTGATACAACTGGATTCCAAAACCCATTTATTTTGCCACTTGATAAGGGTCACTTGGCCTACTAAAATGCAGACAAAAAGACGAGACGAACAGATTGATGTTCATCTCGTCTTTTTACTTTGCCCAGACTTTTTGCATAGCCGCAAAGACTGCTAGCGTTGCGCGTGAATCTGCCAACGCACGGTGCTTTTGCGTGCCAATTTCAACTTCATATTCGTCAGCTAAGCCGGCCAATGAAATATCATTTGGATTACCATTCAATGCACGGTGAATTTGTTGTGTATCAAACACCTTGCCGTTGGTCTTCCACTTACCCAAATCGTTGTAGCGGAGACCTTCCTTAATCAATTGGACATCCCCATCAACAATCGCGTGACCAACAACCGGATAATCGCCGACAAATTTCATAAAACGTGTCAACGCGCGTTCTTCAGCCATACCGTTTTGAATCATTTCCAACGTAATCCAGCCATCATCACCGCCCATTGATTGTGAGATGAACTTAAATGATGCCATCCCGCTCCCCATTGGCGGATTGTTGACAATCACGGAAAACTTTTCAATATCTTGCCCGGTTGTCACCTTTAAAGCACCGATTTCGATAATTTGATTACTGCCGTTCATTTCCAAATCAAAAACGACGTAATTTTTTAGTTCTGTAAAAAGCATACCCTACTCCCAATCGTTAACTATGTTAACAGTATAACCCCTCAAGAAACCGAATGCTTGCATTTATTAAAGGGAGGCGTAAAGTTATCACTAACAATACGTAAAGAAAAGGAACTTTTTTCATGCGCTCTTTAGCAAAATTCAATAAGCTACGCCGCAACTTCAACATGGAAAGCCACCGCAAGTTGCAACTCGATGAGCATGGTGTAACCGATGTTTACGACGGTGTTCAAGTAACCGTTCTAGTTAAGGACGATCAAGCAACGATGATTTTTATCGACTCTGAAGATGCCGATAACGATGAAGCTGGTCGCGCTTTCGTTGCCTTTGAGCACGGTATGAGCTGGTCATCACAAGAATTCTACAACGCCTACATGGCCGTTCACGAGAATCCAGATGAGCCAGCTGTCGCCACGGCCAACGGTATTCAAGTGACTCACAAAATCGACGCTAATGGCTTGCACATCAAGATTGTGCCAGCTCCTTAAAAAAATTCCGTCTCAGTTGAGACGGAATTTTTTGTTTTATTATGACAACGGCACACCGTTGTATTGTGTATCAACTGCGGCCACATTATCCATTAGATAATGTTCAACGGCCACCTTGTATGGCACTTCATTTTCATAGGCAAAAGCCGTTAGCTTCGTGAATTCAGGTGAATTCATGTGCCAAACTTGCTTCACACCAACTTCAAGCAAGTGGTTGTGTAGTAAACCAACAATCGCCTCGAATTGACGTAATTCGCGTGCGTTCGCATCGTAAATGTTATACAAGTTAAATGAACGATTTTCGATGTTGGCCAACATCACCAAACCTTGGGCAGCAGTACCACGCGTTTGGCCAGTCACCTTATACATGGTTGGGGTTGGATAAGCGCGATTGCTTGGGTAAGCCACAGCTTGTGCTTCCAATGCATGCAACTTTGCGATAACTTGTCCAGCAACTTCAGGTCGAACGCCAGTCTTCACCAAAATGTTTCCGAATGACATCATAAATGCTTGTGTGTGTACTGTCCCTGCCATAATTAACTTGCCCCCTTGTTAACGTGTTCTCTGTTATTACAAGTCTAAGTTTATGACGCAAGGCATAGAAAATTCAAAAAGTTCACAGAATGAAACAAATTAGAGTCATTTTTACGCAAAAAGCGTCAACCACGCGGGTTGACGCTTATTTTTAGTGCATTAATAACGTGATCAAACCAAGCGCTAGGACGACTTGGAAAATGATTGTCACCAAGCCATATCCTAGGAAAGTTGCCCCGGAAGACTTGATTGTGGCCCACTTCAAATTCAGACCAATGCCGGCCAAATTGACAATACCAAAGAAACTCGTGACTTCATGTGCTGTGCCGGTTAGCACATGTGGCAAACTCACGAATGAATTGATGACTACCAAGACGATAAACGTCACCACAAACCATGGTACTTTGACCTTCGACGTCGGCGCGACACCTTCAACCGGCGTCGCCTTCGTGGCATAACGTGACATCAAAATGACAACCGCTGACAGCAAGACAACGCGCAACATCTTGAAGATTGGTGCATACGTCACGACGTCACCACCGACCAAGGAAGCTGTACCTGATACTTGTCCGACCGACTGCACCGTTCCACCAATCAATGCACTGACCAACATGTCGTTATGGTGCAACAACTCTGGCCCGATAACTGGCAAAACAAACAGCAAGACAACACCAGCTAGCGAAACCGTTGCCACGGCCGTGCGACGTTGATTATCACTTGCCCCAATTGCTGGTGCGACTGATGCGATGGCACTTGATCCACAGACTGCATTTCCAGCACCCATCAACATCGCTGATTGTGGTGCCACCTTAAAGACGCGCCCACCAATCCACATGACAAATAGAATCGTCGCCGTCATTTGTAGCAAGATGAAAATCACACCTGACCAGCCCAATGTCGCCATATTATTAAGCGTCACATTCAGTCCAAGCACCGCAATTCCAATTTCAATTGGGTACTTTTCTGCCCACTTCACACCGGCGTTCCAGCGTTCGTGTGCAAACAACGTGTTTCCCAAAACGATTCCCATCAACATCGCTAACGCCTCGCCACCCAGCGAAGGCAAATATGGTGATAACAATTTCGCCACAATAGACACCGCCAAAGTTAGCAAAATACCTGCCACCATATTACGTTTAATTGCCATAATACTTCTCTCCTCGAATAAACTACTTTTCCTAGTGTACTACTATTCGACTGAAGATAATGGTTTATTCCACTGAACGTTGCATATGTGTGTAATGATGCTCACCAATCATGAGCTCGCTAACTGGTTCAAATCCTTCGCGTTCGTACAACGCACGTGCCTTTGGGTTGCCATCATCCACATTAAGCCCGATGACTTGTTCACCTTGTGCTTGCGCCACAGCTGGCAAAGCAGCCAATAGCTGTGTTCCAACGCCCTTACCACGGGCTGTCTCGGACACCGAAATCGAATCAAGATACCATTCTTGTCCCACCGTTTCTTTGTCCGGGAACAACTCCGCTAACTCTCCAAAACGGTCAGCCAGAAGGCGTTGCAAAGATACATCCAAATAAGGCTCTTGCTTCGCTGGATAACCAAAGGCCACCCCGACAATAGCACCACTCATTTCCGCTACCGTTGCATGCTTATGTGAGTAACGTGCCGTGTCATCAGCTAATGCACTATCATGTAGTAATTGTTCAATATTGTCACGACCAAGCTTTTCCACCATTGGAATTTGCATTTGGTCAATAATTGTCATTTCTAAATGGACAATTGCCCCTGTATCAGCAATTGTTGCTGGTCGAATTGTAATCATAATATCTTTCCCCCCATCACTCTAGTTTAACGGCTTTATTCAGGTCTGCCCACTAGTTTTTTAGGAATTGTCTACTTTGGATATGTAAACGCCTTGAAAGGACCCGCAAAACCCTTTAATATTGTAAATGTCCCAGTTTGGATTGCGGAAGATCGAGCCGCATAAATGAAAATATAAATGTTTAGAGAAAGGATTTAGACATGGTTAAAGCAAAGTCAGCTTACTGGCAAGGCGTTGTCGATGAAGCACAAAATCACCCTAAGGTTCCTGGTGTTGAGAAGACCCCATTCTTCTCACTAGCACCAATGGAAGCCGTTACGGATACGGTTTTCCGTCGCGTTGTCGAGAAGGCAGCTGCGCCTGACGTTTACTACACAGAGTTTACGAACGCCCGCAGTATTTCACACCCCAAGGCAAAGTTTACGGTCCAAGGTCGTCTACACGTTGATAAGAGCGAAAAGATGCCCGTCGTACAAATTTGGGGAAACCGTGGTGAAGACTTCGAAAAGTCATCACTTGAATTGCGCGACCGCGGCTACAACGCCATCGATTTGAACATGGGTTGTCCGGATTCAACGGTTATCAAGAATGGAGGCGGATCAGATTTGATTCGTCACTACGATTCAGCAAAGGAAGTTATTGGCGCAGCTAAGACAGCTGGTTTGCCAGTGTCTGTTAAGACTCGTTTGGGCTTTAACGACATCGAAACGTTCCGTACTTGGATTCCATTCTTGTTGCAACAAGACATTCAAGTTTTGACAGTTCACTTGCGTACGCGTAAGGAAATGTCAAAGGTTCCAGCCCACTACGAGTACATCGATGAAATCGTTAAGATGCGTGATGAAATCGCACCTGATACGTTGTTGCAAATCAACGGTGATATCAAGACTCGTGAAGAAGGTTTGGAACTAGTTCGTCAACACCCTGGTGTTGACGGTGTCATGATTGGCCGTGGTGTTTTCGAAAACCCATTTGCCTTTGAAATCATGCCTACTGAACACACTTTGGATGAAACGTTGGCTTTGTTGCGTTTGCAACTTGACCTATACGATGAGTTCACGGCTGAGTTCGGTCCAATGCACTTCCAAAAGTTGAAGCGCTTCTTCAAGATTTATGTTCGTGGCTTTGCCTACGCCTCAGATTTGCGTGTGGCTTTGATGGACACGAACACAACTGACGAAGTTCGTGCACTTTTGGACGAATTCGATAAGCAATGGGAAGCCAAGAAGGCTGAAGATGCTGTCGCAATCGAAGCAAAGTAAATAATCATAAAAGCCCGCACGCGTGCGGGCTTTTATTGTAAGACCAGAAAACTAGAGGTGCTGCCATGACAGAACTACAAACCGGTGATTTACTTTTTGTCGGATCAACGACCGAGCAATTTTCACAAATGATTGCCCAAAGTACTCAACCGAAAGCCCAAACAATCAATTACACCCACGTCGGTATCGTTGAATTAGCAGATGACGGCGTATTTGTGTTACACGCTTCCCCTGAACTTGGCTCCGTTCGGCAACCCCTAAATTCATTTCTGGCTGCGCAAACCGGTAATGTCGATTTGTATCGTTTGAAAACATCATTTGATTTCAATTCGGTCATTTTCAAAGCCAAAACCCTTTTAGGGCAACCCTATAACTGGTCTTTCATTGCCAGTGAACCAGGTTTTTACTGCTCTGAATTTATTGAAACAGCTTTTTCCGTAGTCAAAAATCCGTTCAAAAAAATCGCCATGACCTTTGGGCCTGACGATTCAATCTTGCCAGAATGGCAAACTTATTATGCAAAGTTGGGATTGCCGGTGCCAAATGGCGAGCCGGGCACAAACCCCAACGCATTAATTAGCAATCAACTTGAACGGGTTGTACGCTTACGATAATGCTTAGCAACTTGTCGCTTAGCTAAAGCCGGACGACGTTTTGCAGGCACCCCTTTTGCAGCCAGCGGTACAGCCGCTGGCTGTTTTTCTTCGGGATCAAAGAGGATGCTAAACCAGGCTATTAAAATCTGACCAACAACCATAATGGTCCCAACCAAATTTAGATAGACCATCAAAACCAATAGCGATCCTAATGACTGGTAGAAGCCCACGCTCTTAACCGCAAATTGCGCATACCAGCTAAATCCAGCGTTCAGCAATACCAAGATGACGACTTCAATGCCGGAACCAAGCAGCGTTGCCTTCCATGGCAAACGCTTAGCTGGCAAAGCAACGTTAAATACACACATCAACAACCACAATCCGATCAAGGCAAACAATCGACTTTGCTTAGCTAACTCATCCAACCAAGGCAAGTCACCAGGAATTGCTTGGATAATCGCCGGCATAATCGCTGTCGCTGCCATAACAATTCCTGCCGTAATCAAGATAACCATCAACCACAGAAAACTAAACACACGCGTCAGCATGCCACTCACGCGTTCCGGCACATCGTGCACACCATTAAACGCTTTTCGAATGACTGCCAATACCGCACTAGCTCCCCAAACAGTTGTCACAATTGAGAATGACAAAATTCCAACACCACCACTCAGTACCGACTTAATAATCGGTGCCAAAATAGACATGATGTTAGCAGGCAGATTGGTTTTCAACGTGGCAATTAACTCCGTTGACGAGATGCCAACCAGACCGGCAATCGCACCAATACTCATTAACACTGGTACTAACGACAACAACGTGTAATACGTAATGGTTGGACCAACCATATTTAAGTTAGCGCGACTAATAAATGTTTGTAGGTCCGCAAAGCGAAATTGTTTACGAAATTTTTCGATATCTACTTTTAACCCACGCATCCCCCTTATCTCCTTCGCTTTTCTTACAGTATCGCAGTTATCGCGTCGCCGGGTCAAAACATTTGCTTGATTGGCAAACAAAAACGAGCGAATGTTCCACATGAAACATTCGCTCGTTTTAATTTTGTGGTCGATTGTCCTTGACGTAATTCCAAAAACTAACCACCGCTGATAGCAAATCAACTGCTGGCAAAATGGCAATAAAAATCCATTTCATCGTTGGGTCAGTTGGTCGGAAAATCAAAAACCAAACCGTATCAATAATTAATTGTACAAATAATTGTTGTGGTGTCGCCCTAAAAAACGACTTACCAAACGCACCAAACATGGTTGCCCCCTAAATCAGAGCCACTTCTCCAAGAAGGCAATCTTCTCATCGGTGAACTCTGGCGTCATGTATGACGCAGGTCCGTGTCCAGTTCCTTCAACCAAATGCAACACTGCCTTTTCTTCAGGAACATACTGACGAGCCGCGTCAATCATATTAACTGTCTGTTGATAAGGTACCACAGCATCGGCCGTTCCTGCAAATGCCAAAATAGGTGGCATTTGATCATTAAAGTACATTTCTGGGTTGTAGTTCTTAACGCGTTGTGGGACATCCTTAGGCGCTTGCTTGTTAAACATTTGACCTTCGAATGATTCCGCTGTACCTGTTTCAGCGTACTTTGGCGTCACACCACTCTCTTCAAATTGTGAAACAAATTGATCAAAAGCGTATGGTCCATACATCGCGATAATCGCATTTACTATTTCCGGTTGATTGTTATTGTCACCCATAAATGGATTTTGCAACGCATCAACTGACGCTGATACACCAGTCATCACAGCCAAGTGTGCCCCTGAAGACTCACCCATCAAAGCAACGCGATCCATATCCAATTGATACTCATCAGCGTGAGCACGCAAGAAACGTAGTGCAGCCTTAATCTCGTAAATTTGGAATGGGAAATCCTTTTGATGAATCAATGAGTAATCCACGCTCACGACAGCATAGCCCTTATCCAACATACGCAAAGCTGGTTCTAGCTTGTGTGAACTCTTATCACCAAAGATCAAGCCACCACCGTAGATATCGACGATGACTGGGAAAGGTCCTTGACCGTCGTTTGGTAGGTAAATATCCATGCTGTGACGGTCACCATCCATGTAGGCCACATCGTGCCATTGTTGCTTAATGTAGTCGGTTTCGGCTGGGACCTTTTGATAGTCTCGCTCAATAAACTTTTCTGCCATGTGTTTCGCTCACTTTCCTAGACAAATAAAAAAGGTGAATGCATATCTGCATCCACCTTTATCATACACTATTTTATTCTTTAACTCGGCGACTAAGGGCAATCATGATGATAAACCAGATAATAGCCAAGACCGTTGTTGGCATCGTTGACTTCGTAAATAGCAAAATCAAGAAGATACCTGCTAGGAAAGCCATCGTTAGGTAATCCGTAAATGGCGCTCCAGGCATCTTGAAGTGTTGTTCACCGTTCTTGAAGTCATCTGATTGACGGTAACGCAAGTGCGCAAACACAAGCACGCCATAGATAACCACGAAAGCGGCCGAGGCAACCGATGTCACCAAATCAAACGCGTTCGATGGGAACAAAACATTCACAACAGCTGCCAAAGCAATCAAAATCGTTGAAATGTTGATGGCGTTACGTGGAATGTAACGACGGTTCAACTTACCAGCGTAGCCCTTTCCATTAGACAATGAGAAAAGCATACGACCAGTTGTAAATAATGAACTATTCAATGATGACGCAGCGGCAGTCAACACAACGAAGTTAATAATTCCAGCCGCAGCTGAAATACCAATTCCGGCAAACACTTGCACGAATGGTGATTCGTTTGCATTGTAATTCGTCCATGGTTGAATACTCATGATGGCAATCAATGCACCAACATAGAAGATCAAAATTCGGATAATAATTGAATTAATTGACTTCGGAATCGTCTTCAATGGATCTTTTGTTTCAGCAGCCGTCATACCGACGAACTCAATTCCCAAAAAGGCGAAGAAGACCATTTGGAACGCTGCCAAAATTTGATGTCCTTGGTGTGCCACCACGCCGTGTTGCCATAGGTTTGATAGGCTCGTTACCCCGGCTGACGTCTTCGTGTGCATCACAATCATAATAATTCCAGTCACAATCATTGCCAAGATAGCAACGATTTTAATCATTGAGAACCAGAATTCCGTTTCACCAAAGGCAGAAACGGCAATGATGTTAATTCCGTAAAGGGCTGCCAAGAAAATGATTTCCCAAATCCACACTGGAACGGATGGAAACCAGAACTTCATATATGTTCCAACGGCCGTCAATTCAGCCATCGCAATCGTAATCCAGCCAATCCAGTACGTCCAACCGATGACGAAGCCTGCCTTTTTGCCTAGGTACTTCTCAACGAATCCGACAAAAGTTGGCTTATCAGGATCAGTAAGCAACAATTCTCCCAATGCGCGCATCATCCAGAACATGAACAATCCAGTGATGATGTAGATTAGCAGAATAGCTGGCCCTGCTGTACTAATTGAGTGACCAGCACCCAAAAACAGTCCAGTTCCGATTGTTCCACCAAGCGCAATCATCTCAACGTGGCGACTTGATAGTCCACGTTCTAGCTTCTGATTAGAAGCTTCTTGCTGTGCCATAGTTAACACTCTCTTTCTGACTTTTTATTTAATTTTCTTTTCCAATAACGCTGTCGCAAAGTTGCAACACTCTTTCTAGTATATAAGAATTCACTCATTTTTCAAGATTTCGCCGACTTACGGCAACTAATATTTCTTTTTTCGCAAACAAAAACGGCTAGGTTCAATCGAGCCTAGCCGTTAATTGATTTTAGTAATTTGGACCTGGGAAATCGTCCGGCGTCATGTCGTTCAAACGCTTCAACAAGCGACGCAAGATACCCTTCTCAGTCATAGCTGCCCACATACCTTCCAAGCGACGCTCACCGTAAATGACAACAGATGTCACAGCGCGCAAGTCGCGGAAGTCTGAGCTAGTACGTGAAATTTCATCCACTTCTTCTTCAGGCAACTCTTGGTGTCCCTTTTGCTTCAACGTACGATCGAAGTTGCGATCAAAGTAATCTGACCACTCAAAAGCCTTAGCAAGCTCAATCATGCGTTCGTCGTATTGTGGGTGTCCATCTGCGACAGCCCCCATTACCCAAGGAATTTCCTTGCCTTCAATTTCTGCCAAAAAGGCGTCCCACTTCTTAAAATCAAAAGGGTGTTCTTTTGCCATTAGTTGCCTCCTTCATTTTGACGAGAGAGCCCAATGTTTCGACCGTCCTCTCGATATCACGAAAGCTATTGTAACACTTTACTTCCTTTTAGTCAGTAAATTAGGCCGGTAAGATTTCTGGGAACAATTCCGTCAGGTCCTTGGACTCGTGCAAAACTTCGACATGGTCACCGACTGATAGCGTCACAGTATCGCGGGTACGCTCTTTAACACGTACACCTAACTCATACGCCTGCTTAATGACACTAGCTAATTCACCACGACCAAACAAATCCTCAAACTGTTCGTCATGTTTCACGTGGAACAAATCACCACGTTCATTTCCCACCTTCGTCGCCCACGCTTGTAGCTCATCTGGCGTTTTAGCCAGCGCCACAATTTTAGCAGCTGGCGTCTTGCTTGGTGTTAGGATGCGTTCTGCAATCAGTGATAGGCCATCGTTAAAGCGCATACCAAAATGATCGGCAAGCTTTGACACTTCACCCATTAAGGCCATTGCCTCTTTTTGATTAGGCAATTTATCCGTCGGTGACTGCATTGCGATTTCATTTGCTAGCTCATCGGCGTGCACCAAATCATCTGCCGAATAGACCTCATCTTGAAGTAACAAGTAAATAATTACCAAGTGAATGATGTTCAGCGCATTTTCAGAAATGCCCGCCGGGTCAAAGGGGTCAGCATCCAAAATACGCAATTCTAAGTAATGAACACCTTCTGTAACCATCGCTTCTTTTGTCTCCGGCCCCTTAAATCGAACCGTGCCATAGAATTCGTGGTTTGAATATAAATCCCCTGCCTGGATATGCTGATCGATTTGGTCCAAATGATCTGCCAAATTTGTCGCATAATTAATCTGGATGTTTGCATCATTTGCAAATCCAAATTGACTCGTTCGTAGCGAACGTACTGGGTGCTCAAGTTCAGGCAAACGTGAATCAGTTGAATTCAAACTAAATGGCGTTGCCCCAAACAAGTACACAAACAACCACCGATTAGCTGAAATGGCTTGTGCCAACTTGAAATACACGCGATTCTTATACGTCACATAGTCAGTTTCATCGCTAAGCGCAAACAACTTTTCAAGCAACGATTCTGGCAATGAATAATTTAAATGAAGTCCGGTGATAATTTCGTGGGTTGACCCATATTTATCCGTTAACCAATCGCGATATTCACTAATCCATGGTCGATCAAACGTTTCATCGACCCACTGCAAATCGTCAGGCGTCAAACGTGGTGGCATACTCAATGGCCAAATCGTTTCGTTTTCGGCCATGTGATCACGCAAAACCCATTGTAATTGCAACAACAAGTCGCGTGCCATCTCAAATGACGTAGCTGGCTCAGTAACAATTTCTGATTGCGTTTCACTATAATCCGTCTGTAAATAGGGGTGCGTGGCCCGTGGACCTAATGTATCCGGATACACACGACGGCTCAAGCGTCCCTCTTCCGTAACGCGATGCTCTTCAATTTCGATGCCGAAACGACCACCCAGCAATTCGTGATATAAATCATTTTCAGCAACTAGCTTGCCGATTTCCAACTGGTTTTCTGCCATATTTCTCATCTACCCTTCTGCGGTATTTAAGAATTATTATAAATGAATGAGACGACTTTAACAGCGAAATCTTTTTTGACCCTTTTTATTTGTCCACTTTTATAAAAGCGACTATTATAAGGCTTGAAAAAACAGACTGGAGTATGCACATGAAGATTGGAATTATCGGGGCAACCGGAATGGCCGGTTCTGCCTTTGTTATCGAAGGTTACCAACGTAGGCACCAAGTTACTGCAATCACACGTTCAGCCGGCAAGGTGACGCGTATGTTTGGTAATGAAATCCCTTCTTTCGAACGTCAAAACTTCGAATTGACGCGCGAAGACCTAACACAATTTGATGTTATCATCGTCGCTTCGAACTTCACTCGCGCTAGTGATCACGTTCGTTTCGCCGAATATCTACACGACCAATTGGCTGGCACTGACGCCCCTATCGTCGTCTTCATTGTTGGTTCTTCAACTTTGCAAATGCCTGATGGCTCAGTAATGGCTGATCGTCTAGGTTTGATGCGTGGACAAGCACCTTGGATTGAAGCAGCAATCGAGCAAGCAAACGAATACAAGTACTTGCAAACGGTTGATGATTTCGCCTGGATGGCAATTTCACCACAACAAGCCTTTATGCCAGGTCCTGCAACGCCAACATACTTGAAGTCAGACGACGCTTTGATCTTCAACGCACGTGAGGAATCACGTGTTACGACTGGTACGCTGGCCAAGGCTTTGTATGATGAGTTGGAAGCTCCTACTCACATTCACGGTCGTTTCACGGCAGCTGACAAGTTCTAACAAAAACATTACCGTGTCTATTTAAAACATATACAATCCAATCCAAAAAATACGGTAATTAAAAAGCTGGCAATCATGAAGATTGCCAGCTTTTTTGTACTATTTAAAACTTACCGTTGTCGTTAGCCCACTTGTCTCGGGCCGGAATTTCTTCAATAATGTCCCAGTGTTCCGCAATCTTGCCGTCAGCAACACGGAATAGATCGTAGAATGTCACTGCCTTACCGGCAAATTCACCATCCCCCATCACCAAGACAAAGTTTCCTTGGCCCAAAACCTTGAATACCTTGTCATAAACCATGGCAACGCCTTGTTCAGCCATCGCTGCAAAGGCCGTCGTAAGTCCCGTCAAACCATCAGCAATATCTGTATTGTGTTGGATGTAGTCCTCACCAGCAATGTATTCTGGGAGCTTTTCTGGGTTTTCACCACGCAAAACGTCGCGAACGAAGTCTGATACCAATTGCTTGTTTTCGTCAGTCTTGTCCAAGTCCGTCACGGCTGTTTCACCATCGAATTGCGTGTGACCTGATGGGTTTGGTGCCACCACGTTGGTCACGTTATCCCAGTGTTCCGCAATCTTGTCACCTTCAAAACGGAAAACATCAAAGGCAACTTGATCACCCGAACCGGCGAAGTTCACCACGTTTTGCAAAACAACAAAGTCGCCATCTTCAAATGAACGAACCGTTTCCAACGTGGTCTTCACGGGTGCTTCTTGCAAGCCCTTAACCGCGCCAATAAACGCATCTCGGCCATCCCCAAAGTTCAAATTGTGTTGCTTGTAGGTAGGCAACGCGCTTGCCTCAGCAACCGCGATATCACCTGAAACAAATGTACCAACCAATGCTTTTGCAATATCTGTATGGGTCATAGTTTTGTACCTCCAAGTACTTTTTCAAAATCGTTCTTGTCTATGCCTATAATATAGCGCACGCGGATAAATTGCATAAGTAGGCACTTTAAAGTGGCATAGTTTCCCTAAAGAAACTATTGTGTGATACATTAGCTTCACAGAAAAAAACAAGGAGACACCCGATGACGTTTAGTATCGACATGACACCAGAAATTGCTGAGAAACTCGTAACCCTTAACGAACTGCATCGCAATCGTTGGCGTCCAGACATCGTTAACCTCTTATTAGAGGACGGGACGCTCCGCTTTGGCGAATTGCAAAAGAAGCTGGGCATCACGCAAAAAGTGCTGACTAGCAATTTGAAATGGCTGGAAGAAAACAAAATTGTAACTCGCAAGGTTTATCCCGAGGTGCCACCCCGTGTTGAATATTCATTGACTGACGTTGGGCAACAGCTACAAGACGTTCACGAAGCAATGCGGGTTTGGGCTGACCACTACGTAACTCACGTTAAATAGAAAAATGGCGCTACTTCTTGCGAGGTAGCGCCATTTTTTAGGATTCTGTTCGTTGTTGTTTTTCGATTTGCCATAGTTGCCAAGCGTAAACGATAACCGTTCGCACAACCGCATAGAATGGCACGGCCAAAATCATACCAGCAATACCGGCAATATTTCCTGCTGCCAACAACAAGATAATGATCGTCAACGGGTGAATGTTTAGCGATGCTCCCATAATACGTGGATAGATTAAGTTACTATCAATTTGTTGCACAATCAACACCACTACAACAACCCAGACAACTTGCCAAACATCTTGGGTGAAAGCCACAAAGATGGCCGGCACCAACCCGATGTATGGTCCAACATACGGAATCAAGTTTGTTAGACCAGCAAAGATACCAAGTAGCAGTGCGTAATTCTGACCAATAATAAAGTAACCAATCGTCGTCGCAACACCAACGAAAATCATCTCAATGGCTTGTCCGCTAATATATTGCGCAATCGTCTTGTTTAAACGACCCAAAATCTCAGCCACACGACCCTCATTTCGGCCAGGGAAGATTTTTTGCAAGAACGGTACCAGCTTTTGTCCGTCATTCAACATATAAATGGTCATAACCGGGACGGTAACCGCCGTGATTGTTACACTGGTAATCGTCCCAATCAACGTACTCAAACTACTTGCAGTACCAGAGATTAACGTTTCACCGTACTTTTGCACTTGAGCCTGCAAATCCTGCAAATTAGCATTCACGCCAATGTCTTTTACCCAGTCCGTTTCGCTTAGCTGCGCAATCCAACTTTGCGATGTCTTAATCAATCCTGGTGCATTATCAACCAGCTTACCAAGTTGTGTGGCTAATGCTGGCACCAAGGCCATAAAAGCGGCAACAATCAGTGCGATTAATAACACCATCACAATTGCAATTGACGCAACACGGTTTAGGCGAAATTTGCCAACGTGAATTTTTTGAAGTAACCCAACAATCGGATTCAACAAATAATAGAAGAACCCAGATACAATTAGCGGCACAAAGACCGCCCCGATAAATTTACCAATCGGTTCGAGTATGAAACTCAACTGCGTTACAACCAAGATCAAGAGGGCAGCAGCCAATAATTCCACTGTCCAATACAAGAGTCGTGATTGTCTCAATTGCTGTAACACGCGCCTACCTCTTTTCATTTTTGATAGTTTCCCCGCGGTTGCCAACGCAAAAGTAGGCAACCTAATGAATTTTATTATACCAAAATGCGCCACAAATACCCGTTTATGGGCGTTGTGATTTTCTTCACTTGTTAATTAAGTTTAACCCAACAAGTGATTGCGCGTGACATTTGTCATGCGAACAAACTTTCCACAAGTTATCCACAGGCTTTTTGTGTAAAATAATAAGTATTAACATATCGAGGCATTTTATATGAAATTGCATACTAAAGATGGTAGCCAAATTGATTATCAAACATATGGTTCACCTACAAAACCCGCCTTGCTGTTATTACATGGTAACAACGGATCACAACAGGACTTTAAGGCCTACCTCCCCCTCTTCGCGCATGACTTCTATGTCATTACGCAAGATGCGCGTGGTCACGGTCAATCAACCAATAACCAGCTACAACTCAATTACCAGCTACTAGCATCAGATTTGGAAGAATTGCGTGTCGCGGTTAACATCCCGACATGGAGCATCTTAGGCTATAGCGATGGCGCCAACTTAGCTTTACGTTATACGCTGGATAATCCTGCGCACGTTCACGCATTAGTCTTAAACGCGCCCAACCTAACCATCAACGGATTAACCAAGCCAATCGTCTTGATAGCCAGCTGGGTTGAATGGTTACTGGGGAAACTGAGAAATATCCATCCATTCTTCGAAGCGCGCTGGCAGCAGACTGGGTTGATGTTTAAAACACCCGGCATTTCCAAGCGAGATTTGCAGGCTGTTATGGCGCCAACTCTTGTTTTAGTTGGGCAATTCGACTTTATCAAGCGACGCCATTCGCTAAACATCGCACACGCTTTGGGTAATGGCACACTCTACGTCGCACCATTCAAAACGCATTTATTCATTCAATTTTCGCCGTTGGTTTTCTCAAACATCGTGCGTCAATTTCTTAAGGAGCATTAATTATGAAATCTAGTTTTCTAAATTTCAGGCGAATCTTCATCATCGGTGTCGCATTCGTCGCATTGTTCGAACTGGGGGCATTGGTCAAACACATTCCGCCCGAAAGCATCCTCGCCATTTTGGCAGAATTGCCAATTAGCCTAACTATCAGCATCTTTTTGATTGGTTTAGTCGCCGCTAGCACCGGCGTCTTGTCAGACTGGGTTCTACGCAAAATTTTCCAGGATAACGATGCGGATAACGCACCTAAAGGTCGCAAGTTTTGGTTTGAAAGTTGGACAATCGCCAACTTAAACAATGCATTCGGTATTGGTGATGTGGTCATGAGCTGGTTACGCGGCCGCGTGTTTAACAGCCGTTCCATTCAAGACTCAGCCACAATCCGCCAGCACTGGTGGCAAGGTACATTCGGCTTGGGCATCGCCAGCTTGTTGAGTTTCGGTGCGACGCTTATTTTCTGGCCCAAAGCACCCGTTGCTGATTACTCATTTATTTTGTTAGTTGGTATGTTGCTACCATTCATTGGCGTTGCGGTCACAATTCGCAATTGGAAATCACTTGCATTCCCAGTTACGAAGCGCAGATTCACACAGACAGTCGGTGCTTCATTAGTTGAATGGCTTGGTGGCACCGTTGCATTCCTAGCATTCGGCGCCGTGATGCACCTGCCAACGCCTTTACTTGAGCTCGTGCCATTATTTATTGCCGCTCGCATCATCGGCCTCATTACGCTAGTTCCTGGTGGATACGGCACATTCGATATCTTCATTTTCTTCGGACTACAACATCTTGGCATTGACTCAGCAGTCGCATTCCTATGGATTATGTTCTACCGTTTGGCATACACCGCAATTCCTGGCATCATCGCCGTAATTGCAGCCATCAGTAGCGCCCTAGTTAATTTGAATACGTCATTCCGTGGTGTACCAAGAGCCATCGCCGGATCAATCATTCAAAAAGTCGATGCCGTCTTACTCTACTTGATGGGTATCGCGATGATTTTGGTTGGTGCGCTCCCTGGCACACTGGAATCAATCACATTCTTACAACGTTTCAGCCCTTGGACGAGCAACTTCCTAACACAGGTGCCCAACATCTTCTTAGGGTTCATGCTAATCATGGCTGGACGTGGTATCGCTAGCAAAGTAAAGCGCGCCTACGTGCCGACGCTAATTTTGCTAGCCATCACATTTATCTACGTCTTTATTTCACGCAGTTACATCACACCAGTGATTCTGGTGGGTGCCTTATTCCTAGCCACATTATTCATCAAGCCACGTTTAACACGTGAGCAACTTGTATACAGTTGGGAATCTCGTCTAATCGACGGCGCCATTTACAGTATTTTGTTTATCGCTTATCTATTGATTGGACTGGCCAACTTGCCAGTTGTGTCAGCGCACTTCCACATCCGTTCTACAGGGCTGTTGTTGTTACCATCATTCCATTGGTGGGTGATTGGCTTCCTAACAATCGTCGCTGTGAGTCTTGGGGTATTGGGCTTTATCGCCTACTTACAAGGCAAGCACGAATTACTCGGTGAAGCGCTTGATGAAGAACGTGTTGAAAAGGTGCTCGCAATCGGCGATAACCACTACACAAACTTGATTTTCTTAGGCGACAAGCGTCTCTTCTACTACCAACCTGAGGAAGGTGCTGAAGATTCCGTCGCTATTCAATTCCGTCTCATCAACAACAAAGCCGCCGTCATGAGCGATCCATTTGGTAACGCGAATGACTTCAAAGCTGCTATGAGCGCCTTCATCACCGAAGCCGACCGCCTTGGTTACATGCCAATTTTCTATGAGGTCTCAGAACAAATTGCCATGATCGCCCACGAGTTCGGTTATAACTTCATGAAGCTCGGTGAAGAAGCTCGCGTTGATACCGTAAACTTCAAAACGGCCGGTAAGAAATTCGCGAATATCCGTAGTGAAATCAACCAGGCAGCAGCCGCCGGCTTTGAATATGAAGTTTTGCAACCACCATTCGGCCCTGCGCTAATGAACGAGTTGCGCACTATTTCAAACGAATGGTTGAACGGCCGTGAAGAAAAAGGTTATTCATTGGGGTTCTTCGATGATCATTATCTCCAACGTGACGGCATTGGCGTTTTAAAGGCTCCTGACGGCCATATCGTCGCCTTCGCAACCTTGGTTACGTCACACACGGAAAATCAAATGACCGTCGATCTCATGCGTTTCACGAAGGAATCGCCAAACGGCACGATGGACGTACTGTTCGTTAAGACTTTCGAATATGCTCGCGATGCCGGTTATCAAACATTCAACCTTGGGATGTCACCGCTAGCCAACGTTGGCTTGTACCAACACAGTTTCATCCGCGAACGTATCGCCAACCTCATTTTCCAATTTGGTTCTGCGATTTATTCATTCGAAGGTTTGCGTCACTATAAGCGTAAGTTTGCTAGTGATTGGCAACCTTACTACATCGCTTATTCAAACCACTCAAACATCATCTTCGTCATGATTGCCTTGTTGCTGATTGATAACCCTGGTGTTGAATTGGATTAACACAAAAAGCTGCCCGCTCTCAAATTGGAGCGGGCAGCTTTTTCGCATTGTTCAAAATATTAAATAAATAGCGCAACAACCAAACCAATTGCCAAGGTCAATGAGATGACCACCGCATTCTTAATTGCTTGCGGAAAGTTTGGCTTAATTGGGTTCGCTTGAAAGGCTTTCGTATTCTTCATAACGATTGGGAATGAGACCAACGTAATCAATGCCGGCCATGGCAAAATACGCAAAATAACTGCCAAAATCAACACGATATAGCCAGCCAAATAAATCCAGCCGAACACCTTAACGGCTCGTTCCTTGCCGAGGTACCAAACCAATGTGTGACGATTCTCAGCCAAGTCTTCCTCGTAGTCACCGATGTTATTGGCCAACATGATGTCACCAATTGCGAACCAAGAAATGGCTGATGCAACGATAGCGTGTAACACCAATTCAGTCGTAAACGTTGGGGCAACGTTTACGTAGGTTGCACTTAGGAAAATCAAATATCCCATCGTCAAACCAGATGCCAATTCACCAAAAGGCGTACGTGACAATGGCAACGGCGTACCCGCATACCAGTATGCAACAACGAAGCCAATTAAGCCCATCACCAACAATGGTATACCCGTCTGTGAAACCAACCAGAGACCCCCGACGGCAACAATCAAAACCAACGCAATCAGCGTCGTCCATCCTTGACGTGGCGTAATGCCCCCTGACCCAACAATGTTGTTCACACCGTTCTTCCATTCCTCACTTGTGGCCGACTTAAAGTCCTGCAAATTGTTCCAAACATTCACTGCCATCTGCAAGGCAAATGCGACGATCACAAACACAATCGCTAGCACTGCATTCATATGTTGATAAGTAATCGCCGCGTATAAGTTACCCAACACCAACGGCAATACGCTTGCAACCAAAGATTGAATTTCAACGAATTTCAACCATGTTTTCAAAGTCATTCTCAAAAACCTCCAAAAAGTTTTTCCGACAATTCAGCTTACCCGAAGTACCCGCTGTAAGCAAGAAATATTGAGTTATCCACAGGGGTGGGGTAGGTGAAATGACGTCTTAATAACTTCATTGTATAATGCAATTTCGCCAAACGAAGGCGCTAAAGGCAGAGTTTACACGTGTTACACGTTACATCTGTTGAACGGGGCGTTCAGTTAAAAATGTAAAGGATTTTCACGTTTTTACACCACCAAGACGGCGTTTTTACATGCATATCCAGTATGCATTTATATGCAAAAACATGTATGTAATTTATGCATTCGGTTGCATATTAGGAATCGTCAGGACGACAAATTCCGACGGTACCCAACGTCCAAAATCACCGACATTTGCAACCGTCAATCTAAAGAAACGCAACTCATCCCCATCAAAAAATAAACAAACCGCACCCCAAAATCCACCCCAATCAGCCATCAAAACAACACCCCAGTAAATACAAAAAAGCGACAAAAAAGACGTCAATCCACACCACAAAAGTGGTGGATCAACGTCAAGCTCAACTGCTAAATTTCAACTAATAAAATGGTCGATTCTCAATTTAAAAAAATAGATTGGTATACGTCACTAAATCGCCTTAAAAATTCGTCATTCTGGCGATACAGTAATCGCCTCAGATGTGACCGAATCAACCCGACCATACGGTGAAGGTGACACACTCACCCCATTCACGAAGTCCTTCATTGCCATCTCATCACCCTGCGCTTCGATTCGAACGGAGCCGTCCGAGGCATTCCAAACCACACCTGTAACACCCAAGCGATCAGCCAATATCTTCGTGAAATAACGAAAGCCGACCCCTTGAACACGCCCTGTCACCACGATGCTTTTTGCTTCTACCATAGCCTTTCCCCTATCAAAAAAGTCCCATGGATAATGGTATCCATGGGACTATTATAGCGTTTTACTTCTTCTCAGTGGTCAAATCAGAACCGAAGTACTTCACTGACAACTTCTTCATCGTGCCATCCTTTTGCAAAGACTTCTCTGCCTTTGTAATTTGAGCGGCCAACTTCTTATCCTTCTTGTCGAGCATAGGTGCGGCGGTCGTCTCGCCCAAAGCCTTCGTTACCTTAGCTTGCAAGTCCGTCTTTGGGTGGGCCTTCTTGTAAACGCCCCATGAATCTTGTGAGTTCAACGTCACATCAGCCTTACCTGAATCAACCAAGTCCAAAGCTTCTGCAAAACCAGGCGCTGACACAATCGTTGCCCCAGCCTTAGTAGCAGCTTGACCAAAGTCAGATGATGACGTTTGTGCCGCCTTCTTACCCTTCAAGTCGCTGTAATCCTTAATCTTTGAACCCTTCTTCGTAATCATCACTGACTCAGTGAACAAGTATTCTTGCGCAAATGCGTAAGCCTTCTTACGTTCTGGTGTGATTGACATGTTGTTAAACACAACGTCGTACTTCTTAGCATCCAAACCGGCTACCAATGAGTCAAACTTGGTTTGTACAAACACAGGCTTCAACTTCATCTTCTTAGCAACAGCCTTAACCAATTCAACTTCGAATCCAGTCAACTTACCTGAATCACTACGGTATGAGAAAGGTGCGTACGTACCTTCCAAACCAACAGTCAACTTGCCCTTAGTCTTCAATTCGCTCTTATATGATGCTGCTGAAACAGTCGTTGCTGATGCAACAACCCCACCAATCATACCTGCTGCAACCAATGCAACGGACGTCTTCATAATCTTGTTCATTTTTATATCCTCGCCTACATAGCTGTATTTATCATCAGTGTTGATCCCAAGCTAAACGCAACAAACATTACGCTTAACGCAACAAACATTACGCTTAACGCAATGTTTATACGCATAACCCAGTAGCGCTTACGATAATTTATTGACGAAACCATCATATCGTTTCACTTCCTCAACTCTTATTCTGTTGAGTGAGTATATGCGCGTCTATTTGTTAACGCAAACGAAAAAGGAATCGTTCCGGTTACTTTCAAATAATAACCAAAACGATCCCTAAATTGCAAATGCTAAATCTTACTTGGCTGGATTGCTGTAGTCAGCATCCAAGTACTTTTCTGAAATTTTCTTCATGACACCATCCTTACGAAGCTCGTGTTCAGCCTTCGTAACGGCCTTATCAAGGGCAACGGCCTTCTTATTCATCATAGGTGCCGCCCCAGTTACAGGCATGTACTTTGATGGTGAAGGAATCGCAATCAAATCAGTATCAGGGTGCGCCTTCTTGTAAACTCCCCAGGCCGCTGCATCATTCAATGTTGCGTCTGCATGCCCGTTTTCAACCGTGGCAACCGCTTCAGCAAATCCTGGTACAGCAACATTTGTAGATCCTAGCTTCTCGGCGTACTTCACATAGTTACCAATTGCTGACTGAGCAGTCTTCTTGCCCTTAATATCAGTAACTTGCTTGATACCTGAATCCTTCTTAGTGACGACAACTCCCCCAGTATAAATGTACTTCGCACCATAGCGGAATACCTTCATACGTGCTGGCGACACAGCCATATCATTCAAGATAATATCATATTTGTGGTCTTGTAGACCTGCAACCAGTGAATCCCACTTCGTTGGTACAAAGACGACCTTAATCCCCATCTTCTTACCAATTTCCTTGGCCATATCCACATCAATTCCTGTTAGATCACCTGAATCGGTACGGTATGAATATGGTGCATACGTACCCTCCAAACCAACAGTTAGTTGATCCTTGTGTAGAAGGCCGAGGTTCTTAGTAGAATCCGCATTAGCGGTTACACACCCCGGCGCTCAACAATGTTCCTGCGGCAAATACCGCTGCGACTAGCTTAATTCCATTAAAGCTGTGCTTTTGCATAATTATCTTACGCCCTTTCAAAAAGTATGTTGCATAGCATAAACCCACTTTGCCATGGTTGTCAAATACCTTTTTAATGTTTATTTAATTCAGCATCGAGAAATTTTATCCTAAAACGCTTGCATTTAGTCAGTGATGTCTCTAGAATGAAACACAGCTATTACAAATCAAAAAAGACGGAAGGAAAGTTAACCATGATGACGATCAACACACAAATTACTGTTGCTTGCATCAGCCTAGCGCGCTACTCGCGGTAGGTCGTTTTGGTGAACTTATCATTCCGATGAACCGTTAAGAAGAGCGCGCTAGGCCTTTCCTGTGTCACACAGAAACTGTCGGCGCGCTCTTTTTTGCGCTCATCCTCAGAAAGGAAATCTTCATGTTTGAATTTATTGCCAAGTATGCCCCACAATTGATTATGGCGGGTATCAAGTACACTGTGCCTCTAGCACTTATCTCGTTTGTTATTGCCGTCATCATTGCCGCAATCGTTGCGATGCTGCGTTCATATGTCCCACATGCAACTGGTATCAAATCCATTGGTTGGCGCATTTTGAAGTTCATCCTATGGTTCTACGTTTGGTTGTTCCGTTCAACCCCAATGTTGGTCCAATTGTTCGTGGTCTTCTATGGATTGCCTAAGCTGGGTATCAGCTGGCTATCTCCTTCAGGATGGGCAGCCGCTATTTGGGTTTTGTCATTGAACACAGCTGCATACGCTTCAGAAGCAATCCGTGCAGCTATCTCATCAATTCCTGATACGCAACGTGAAGCTGGTGCAGCACTTGGTATGACTGATTCACAAATTTTCTTGCGTATCATCTTGCCACAAGCTGCTCGCATTTCAATTCCAACGTTGGCAAACTCATTCATTTCTTTGGTTAAGGATACGTCATTGGCATCTGTTGTTACGATCGTCGAGATGTTCTACCTTTCACAACAATTGGCAGCAGCCAACTTTGAACCATTGCAAATGTACTTGCTAGTTGCTGCAATTTACGCGCTATTCGTTTCAATTTTGTCTATTCCACAACGCTACATCCAACGATGGGCTGATCGTTTCGTAAAGGTACAGGGGTAATTTATTATGTTGAAGTTAGAACACATTGATAAGCAATACGCTGAGCACCACGCACTAAAGGATATCAACGTCACGTTCAATCCACATGAGACGACGGTTATCGTCGGACCTTCTGGTTCAGGTAAGTCAACGTTGCTTCGCTCACTTAACTTGTTGGAGCACCCTGATTCAGGTTTGTACACGTTGGACGATCGTACGATTGATTTGAGCCAACCAATCACAACTGAAACACTACTTTGGGTCCGTCGTAAGACTGGTATGGTTTTCCAACAACCACGTATGTTCGATCATCTAACAATTTTGGGTAACATCATCGAGGCCCCTGTTCACGTTTTGAAGCAAAATAAAGCTGAGGCAATTGCTAAGGCCCACGAATTGCTACAAGCTGTTAATTTGGATAACACGGCTGATCGTTACCCTTACCAACTATCTGGTGGTCAAACGCAACGTGTTGCCATTGCCCGTGCTTTGGCCATGTCACCTGATTACCTATTGCTTGACGAGCCAACCTCTGCCTTGGACCCTGAATTGGAAGCACAAGTTTTGCGTGTCTTGAATGGTTTGGCCAAGGATGATCAATCAATGATTATCGTGACACACAACATGGAATTTGCGCGTGAAGCTGCTGACCGCATGCTGTTCTTGGAAGACGGTGAGATTGTCTTTGACGGTACACCAGCTGAATTCTTCAGCGAGCCAACCGATCGTATCAAGCACTTCCTAAACGCCTTTAAATTTGAAGATTAACCACGTGTTTCACGTGAAACAAAAAGACCTTCGAGATTTTTTCTCGAAGGTCTTTTTTCTTACTTCTTAACTGGCAATTGTAGTTGCCAACGTTCATTAAAGAACTTACGGTAGGCCATAAAACTAGCAAAGACCGATGAAATACCGGTCGCTGAAAGCAACATGAACACAACCATAATTTGATACTTAATGGCATGAATTGGATCAACACCCGCCATAATCAAACCAGACATCATACCTGGCAATGACACCAATCCGTAAGTGCGAACCGTATCAATCGTTGGTTGCATACCAGTACGAATAGCTTCATGAACGATGCTGCTAGCCGCCAGCTTAGGTGAACCGCCAAGCGCCAAACGCTCAAAAACTTGTCCCTGTTGATCACGGAACTGTTGGTTCAAACTGCGATAAACAAGTCCCACAGCGGTCATTGAATTTCCGGCCACCATACCCGTAACTGGAATCATTTGATAAGGTTCAAACTTCAAGACACCCGTCAAAACCAAAATGCTCATTGTCACCGTCGTTGATAGAAGCAATCCCCACCAAGAGATATAGAAAGCCCCTGGAATTCCTTGGCTACGCTTCTTACCATTGCGTGCAGCGTTATAAACAATGAACAATTGCATCACAATCGTGACCAACCAATTATCCAAGTTAAAGATAAACTTCAATAGGTATCCAACAATAATCAGCTGAATAATCGCGCGGGCAACCGAAATAATCGTATCTTTTTCAAGCCCTAATTTTTGCCGATAACTAATTCCCAATGAGATAACAACCAATACAAACGCAAGGGCGAGCGACCAATTGCTAACATTAATCTGACTATTCATGCGTCAATACCCCCTCGCCTTCGTGCAACGTCAGTACAGTTTGTGCTTCAGCAATCTCTTGCTCATCGTGCGTGACCGACAAGACAATATTGTTCTCACGGTCATGCAAGGCGTGAATAGCTTGCCAAATCGCCGTCTTGGTTTCGCTGTCTAACCCTGTCGAAATTTCATCTAACAACAAAACCTTTGGTGGAAATAGCAAATTACGAAGGACCCCAATTCGCTGGCGTTCACCGCCTGATAATTCTGAAACCGCCTTATCAAGATAGTTCTCTGGCAGTCCCATCTTCACCAAACCCTCGCGTTGGTTGACTTCATTTACCGTTTCTTGACGTACCAAAAACGGAAAATCCAAGTTGTCACGAACCGTCTCACCAAATAATTGAGCCGACTGCGTAGCGTATGAGATTTGTTGGCGCACCGTTCCAATTGGCATGGTCAGTGTGCTGGTATCATCCAGCACGACATCACCATCAGTGGCATCTTGGAGGCCAGCAATAATTTTCAATAGTGTACTTTTACCTGTTCCTGACGGTCCCACTACCGTCACCCAATCACCGGATGCAAGCTTCAAATTTAAGTCTTTCAAAATAGTCCGGTCGTCAATCGAATAATTAACATGTTTCAATTCTAAAGTCGTCATAGATATCCCCCCACATTAAACCTAATGACATTGTAAACCAAAAAGCGTTGGTGCACCCGTCACCAACGCTGATCGATCAATTTTCTTCTTCATTTAAGACGATTCCTTGCTCCACAACCGGCAACATTTCTTGCCACGTTGTTTCGAACAGCGTTTTAAACAAATTATCATCCCACTTATCCGCAAAAAACGGGTGATAGAAATATGTAAACGTCTGCATAATGGTCATGCCACGCTGATTTCGGAATGTATCCCAGGCCATGATGTTTTCAACAGCCAGTGCAAAATCCTGCAAGCGCGGATCAAGCAGCACATCACGGTTAGCCAATTGTTCTTCGTAAAAAGCCATCATTTCAGGCTCACGGCTAAATCCTTCGCGTCGACGTGATGCCAACAACCACAACCAATCGTGCAAGGCTGTGACACGTTCTTCTTCCGGGGCGCGAACATTCGCTTCCCAGACCGGACCATCAACCTGCTCTAACCAAGCCGTATTCATCGCTTCAAAAAGCGCTTCTTTATTTGCAAAATGCTTGTATAAAGCCGCCGGCGTAATTTCCAACTTTCGGGCAACGTCAGCTAAACGTGACTTTTCAAAACCCTTTTCGTCGAGAACTGCTCGTGCGGCATCAAAAATGGACTCTGTCGTCACTTTCGCCATGGCGTTCACCTCCGTTCTGGTTTATCACAGCAGCTGTTGGTCTAAAACCCCTGACTTTAGTCAGGCGTAAGACCAACAACGCACCTGATAAGGGCGACTTGGTCGCGTCGGAGGTCAAAACCTCCGACACTCCTAGTCTGCTTTATTATAGCTGAAGCTTAAAAAAGTGCCTAATTTTTTAAACTTCTCAATATTTTTGTTATCATTAAGGAGTAGTTGTGTAACTTATTTTTATTTAGTAACGTTACACGTCGATGCACCTCATCAATTTAATAGGAGTGTGAAATTTAATGACTATTTCATCATTGACTGATACTTACACGCTTTCAAACGGTGTTAAGATCCCCGTTGTGGGATTTGGAACTTGGCAAACGCCTGATGGTGATGTGGCCTACCAAAGCACGTTGGATGCTTTGGCTGCCGGCTACCGTCACATCGATACGGCCGCTGCTTACGGTAACGAAGAATCAATCGGACGTGCTTTGAAGGATTCAGGCATTGCCCGCGAAGACATCTTCGTAACGTCAAAGTTGTGGAACGACATGCACGGATACGAGTCAGCTAAGCAAGCCTTGGAAGACACGTTGAAGCGCTTGGACTTGGAATACTTGGACTTGTACTTGATTCACTGGCCAAACCCAAAGGCTAACCGCGAAAACTGGGCCGAAGCTAACGCTGAGACTTGGCGCGCGATGGAAGAAGCCTACGAAGCTGGTAAGGTACGTGCAATTGGAATCTCAAACTTCCAAGTATCTCACTTTGAGGAATTGTTGAAGACGGCTAAGGTTACGCCTATGGTTAACCAATTGTTCGTTAACCCTTCAGACATGGAAGCTGAAATCGTTGCCTTCAACAACGAGCACAACGTTTTGACTGAAGCTTACTCACCATTGGGAACGGGTAAGATGTTGACGGTCGCTGCAATTCAAGAAGTTGCCGACAAGTACAACAAGTCAGTTGCCCAAGTTGCATTGCGCTGGTCATTGCAACACGGCTTCTTGCCTTTGCCAAAGTCAACGCACAAGGAGCGTATCGTTGAAAACGGTCAACTCTTTGACTTCGAGTTGTCTGCTGAAGACATGGCAACGTTGGATAAGCTTGAAGGTGTCGCTGGTACTCACACTGACGCCGACAAGACAAACTTCTAATTATGCATAACAAAACGCCCCTAACTGAAAAGTTAGGGGCGTTTTTGTCTGTAAGGAATGATTCAATTGAATGATTTCTTGCTCGCTGGGTGGCTCTCTCACCAACCGCCCAGTGATATATGATTACTTCTTAAGACGCAAAGCGACAGAAACGCTACCTACGACTAACAAAGCAACAAAGGCTAGAACAACATCTAGCTCAACTTCAAACGTTGAGGCGTTGCCCTCAGCGCTAAATAGCAACATCAATGCTGCGAATACAGCAATCGTTACGATAGCGGCAATAGCTGACGCCTTTGCTGACATCACATACTTCACCTCTTGCATTATTCAAACCTCTCACAAATATAAATCTCACACGAGTTCTTATTATAAACGTTACTTACTTTTATTCAAGAGCAAAAGGGGAAAGTCGTCCACAATAAAAGATACCCAGGTTAACTAATTTTGTTCCACATGAAACAAAAAGCGAGTGTAATTATCTACACTCGCCTGCAAAAACATATTAATCTTGATTGAATTGTGTATCAACGTACTCACGGTACAACTCGTGATTAGCCACCAATTCCTTGTGCGTACCAGCGCCGCTTACCGTACCTTGTTCGATAAAGTAAATCTTATCGGCATCCACAATCGTACTCAAACGGTGCGCAATGACCAACGTTGTTCGTCCCTTCATCAAAGACTCCAACGCCTTCTGCACCATTGCCTCAGACTCTGAATCCAAACTGGCAGTCGCTTCATCCAACATCAAAATCTTTGGATCACGCAAAAATGCACGTGCAATTGCCAATCGTTGACGCTGTCCACCAGACACCTTCACACCACGTTCGCCAACTTCAGTATCCAAACCTGCTGGCATGTCGCGCACGAACTTTTCTGCAAACGCTATTCCAAGCACGCGCCACAAATCATCATCCGAGTATTCACCCGTTAATCCATACGTCAAATTGTGGCGAATTGTTCCGGCCATAATCGCTGAATCTTGGCTAACAAACCCAATTTGTTCACGCCAATTAGCCAAATTCACATCTGACACATCATGATTACCAATCATGATCTCACCGGCCGTTGGCGTGTAGTAACGCTCGAGCAAACTAAAGATGGTTGACTTACCACCACCTGAAGGACCAGCGAACGCCACAACTGTATTAGGCTGGGCCTCAAACGACACATCGCTCAAAATCTTCTTGCTGTCATCATAAGCGAAATCAACATGGCTCATCGCCAATGTTTGTCCTTCAACGTCGACGTCGACACCAGACGTCAAATCTTCTTCTGGCTCAGCCAACAACGCTTGGACGCGTTCCGTTGAACCGCTCGCCTTAGCCAAATCTGAGAAAAATTGACCGAGAGTTGCTGATGGACCAAGCAATTGGAAAAGATACATCAAGAATGAGAACATCGTTCCCATCGTCATTGTACCTTGTGACACACGGTGCGCACCGTAGGCCAATACACCAACAAATAATCCCATCATAACCGCCGTCATTAACGGACCCGCAACTGAATCATACACAGCTTCACGCAAACCAATCTTATACAAAGATTGAATCGTCGTGTGACCCTTTTCAGTTTCAAACGGTTCCGCATTAGATGACTTTACCAAACGAATTTCACTTAACGTTTCACCAGCCGCGCCATTAAAGTCAGCCAATGAATTCTGACGATCACGACCAACCTTGTGTGATTGACGCATCACTGGCAACATCACCAACATCACCAATGGGATTGCCAATGCCATAATCGCCGTCATGCGCCAGTCCTTCAAGACCATCAACGTCAACGCACCCACCACCGTTAGCAAAGACGTAATCATACGAGGAAATGAGTTTGCCAACAAGTCTTTAATTTGCGTTGAATCATTAATCAAACGTGACGTCATTTCGCCCGCTTTGGTTTCATCAAAATATGCGACGCGCAAACGAATTAGTTTATCCCACAAGGTATTACGCAAACGACTAACCACGTTTTCGCCAAAGATTCCCAAAACAGTTCCTGACAAGGCGCTAATCACCGCGCTCAGGATAAACATACCAATTACACTGACGAGCAATGTTTTATCAATCGACTTACCAAAACCGTTAATTAAATCACCCGCAAAATGTGGCACGGCCAACTGAATACCCGTTGCAATAACGCCTAATCCTAGCCCCAATCCTAGTTGCCAGTAGGCTGGTTTTGTTTGACGAATTAAGCGCATAAATGCCTTCATATCAAACTTTGCTGGTCGTTGAAATGCTTCCGTTTCAACGCTTTGTCCACGATCCATCTCTCTGCCTCTTATCTCTTATCTTTTGACGGTTAGAACCAGCCCTTGAAGCCCTTGTGCAAGTCGTGGTGCATCTTGTGCATCTCCTTGCGCATTTCACGGCGGTCAGTGAAGTCCATGTTTTGGAAACGCTCGGCGAATGGTCCAAACGCATCGCGGAGCATCTCAGGATCCATTTCAATGTCCTCGGTATTGGCTGCGATGCGACGCAACATGTCCTTTAACTGCGCCTGCTCGGCTTCAGTGAGCACTGAGAAAGCACGTTCACTCATCTCGTCATTACCGTTATGCAAACCAGCTAGCGTCTCCTTACCGGCATCTGTAATGAAAATAAGTGAAACACGGCCATCGTTCTCAGAGGCACGGCGTTCGATCATCCCCGTTTCAACCAAGCTCGTCACTTGCGCACTCACTGAGCTAGGACGAATATCCAACTTTTCTGCGATTTCCGCATTCGTTAGACCGTCTTCCTTATTCAACAAAGACAACAAGCGTAAACGGCCACGTCCCAATTCCTTATCACTACCGCGCTTAGTACGCATATTCATTGACATCGCTGCCATAAAGAAGCGCGAGTGCATCAAACGGCTGAATGATTCCATCAAATCTTGTGTTTCATCTGTCATTTTATTTTTACCTCAAATAGTCATTAGTTAATTAGTTAGTTTTAAAACAACCAACCTAACGAAAAAGAAGTATAAACCGTTAGTTAGGTTAAGTCAACACAAACTAACTAATTAATTTTGTAATTAAAAAGTCGCACCCAATTTGAGTGCGACTCTCGTCTAGTCTTCACGTAGCCAAACAGCCTCGGAAGCTTCATTATCATTAATCACTTGATGAACAGTTTTTTGCGCCTGTGGCACAAACATCTCGGGTTCTGGGCGCACCGGTACGTATGAAACAACCAACGTTTCCTCACCATCTTCACGCAGCGTGCCACCGACCGCTTCAACTTCAAAGCCCATTGCAATCGTTTCTTGCGCATCACCCCAGCGGTTCTCACTGACGATTTCAGACGATACACCGAGCAAACGCTTCACACGCACATCAAGTCCCGTTTCTTCTTTGAATTCGCGTACAATCGCTTCCTGTGGCGTTTCACCGTATTCGATATAGCCACCTGGAAAGCCCCAGCCTTTTTGAATATCAGAACGTTTCTCTAATAAGATTGCCGAACGATCCGTCTGCCATAACACACCGAATACCGTGTTAAAAATCATGCCTTCATGACCAACTTTTTCGCGCATACGTGCGATGTAATTTTTCTCTGCCATATGATTCGCCCTCTTTTCACCACCCATTATTCCACGTTAAGGATATAATGCAACACGTTATCCACGCATATGCTGGAAAAAGCTATTCACAAAATTGACCAGGTAGTAAATACCTGCCGGCACAATAATGATACCGACAATCAAGATTGAAAAATGTTGTTGGAAAAACGGCACTGAGCCCAAAAAGAAGCCAATTACGGTTGATCCGAGCACCCAAATTAAGGTCCCCGCCACATTCTGGTTTTTAAATCGGGCAGCTGCATACTGACTTTCGCCTGCGATAATTGGGATAAAAATACCCAGCACTGGAATATACCGGCCAAATAGCATTGCTAAGGATGCATGACTGTTGAAGAACGCGACTGTATCGTCCATACGCGCATTCTTAATCTTATGCTTCCGACCACGCTTATACTTTGCCTGCCAGCCAAGATACACCGTCGGCAGATAACCAAGCCACAACAACCAAAGTTCAATCGGAATATCTGGATGCGCCGCTAAACTACCAGCTAAAAACATCGTCGTTTCGGCTGGCATCCAGGCGAATAAGACGAAATAACTTTCAAGCGCCACAATTGCCCAAAGTACTGGATAAACCAGCCAAGGATTATCCATAATCGGCCGAATGAAAACGATCGGATTTTGGATGACAGAAATAATATCTGCTAATTCAATCATGACTTAACCCAATCATCTGGCAATACTGCCATGAAACTAATGTATGTCGTTACTGTATGCTCGTATGATCCCATGCCACCATTAGCCATATGTTCGAACAACTTAGCATACACCGGATGCGTCTTTGCATATGCCATAACATTAGCCGTTCGCTCTGGTATTTCCAATCCTTGCGGTGCCATCATCATATCCTGCACCCATTGATATGGGGTCATTGTTTGACCGTCCCACCACGGCGTTGTCGCATGGTAAAAGTCATGCACGCTAGGCGCCAAAGCGTAGTACAGCTGCAAGCCACGATCTAGCATGTCAGCATCTTGCTTGGCATCTCCCTTAAATGGCACCCCATTAATTCGCTCATATTCCTTAGCCACTTCAGGCAATACTGCCACTGGCAAAATGTGTTGCTGGCCAATGTGCGTGAAGCCCCACTGAACCAATGGGAATGTTGGCGCAACATCTAACGGATTGATGATGGCATGAACCGCTTGATACTTCACGGCATAGTCAATATTATCAGCACTCTTGTAGGTCGTCGTTGGTGCAAAAGCATACGCGAAAACACGTTCTTCCCCGGCATCAATCAACATTTTCCCAACGACTTCTGTCGCACTACCACCACGAGAATGACCCGTTACCCAAAAGATGTTTTCCTGACCGACATTATCAAATTGCATCACGAATTCGTGTAATTGCGCCGCAATCTTTTGGCCGATATAAATCATGTTATCCATGCCTGGTGCATCTTCATCACCAATCATGAAGTCACCTGACCATTCCGCATTTTGTGGCGTACCACGAATAATCACGGCAAACAAATTGTTCGCACCAACGCGCTTATAACCCAGCGTAAACGCCACGTTATTTGGATCATCAACCACATGATAGCCATGTGATTCTGTCTTAAAGCCCAAGGCACGCAAATTTTCCGTCGCATATCCTGGCCCTGCAACTTGGCTATCACGCGTGTACGTCGAACCCGCCATCACAGCACTAACTCGCGCCAAATCATGTTGATACTCAGCTGGATTCTTATCAAAAAGCGCATCACTATATGGCACATCCATCTCGCGTGCTTCCGGCAAACGCCCCTGATTATTACTTGTTGTAAATGTTAAAACAGTCATTTCATTACCCCCACCACTAATTCCGTCACTGTCATGATTAAAAACGTTACTTGTTACCCTCCAGTCTACTCGATTTGTATTCTAAAAACATGAAGAAACATTGCCATACAACTAAAAAAATGCTTGCAGAGCATTAGCTCCACAAGCATTTCGTCATTTCTTAACGACATTCATAATCAAAATTGCACCGAGGGTCATGACAATCCCAACGACTTGGAAAGCATGAAATGAAACGCCCAACACAAGCGCTGATAAAATGGTCGCACTTAGTGGCTCTAACATGCCAAGCATTCCCACCGTTTCCGGCGCCACTTTACGGAGACTCGCAATATACCAGACAAATGCAACAATCGATCCGAATACCACAATAAAGAACAGCAATATCAAATCAATCGTATCGAAATGATAGGCGGGGTGATAGAGTGGTGCCACAAAATTAGCAGCCAAGCCACCCATAAACATGCCCCAACCAACAACGACGATGGCGTCATTCTCAGCCAACAAAGAGCCCGGAATCAGCGTGTATGCGACTAACCCTAGCGCTGACAAAATGCCAAAGAACAACGTCTTCTCCGAGATTTGCAATTGCGCCAGATTGCCATTGGTTACCAACAACACAATGCCCACTAACGACAGAATTACTGCGATTAATTCTTGTCGTTGTGACCACCTATGACGAAAGATAGCTAGAAAAATAACAATCAACGCCGGTGCCATATACTGCAAAACGGTCGCAACCGCTGCATTACCGTAATACAACGTTCGCACGAAATTGGACTGGGCAAAATACACCCCAATTAACCCAAACGATACCAATAAGATGGCGTTTTTCGGCTGCCGCCAAATCGCAAAAATATTTTGCCGACGGATCAACGAATACAACAGCAACGCTGCACCGGAAATCAGCAAACGGGCGGTCGTTAACCAATCTGGCGAAATGGCAATCCGATCAAATAACATATTCGACAAGATTCCATTGATACCCCAGAATAGCGCGCCACCAGCAGCCATCCCCACATACCACTGCTTACTCACACAAACACTTCCCTTACTCTAAAAATAGAAACTTATCGCTAAGTATACCACGCAAAAAACGGCTATCAGACCTTAATCTGATAGCCGTTACGCCAAATTGTTTTAACAGTCATGAAAATGACGAGGCCTGCCCAAAGTACAACGTTGCCTAAAATGATCATTTTAATAACTGGTGACACGTCATACGAAATCGTCACGTTATTCTGACCGACCCGTGGTCGAACCTGCAACGTCCCAATACGTGTTGTTTGTGGTTTTGCCACCTGATGCCCATTCAAAATCACCTTGGAATGCGCATAGACAGCAACTGGCACCGTTATTTTATTGTCGTTTTGACTATGCCAACGATACGTAAGTGCATCGTTACCTTGCGTTATCTGCGCTTTTAGCGGGTTCTGAATAACCTCACGCATATACATGTCATAGCTATTATCCCCTGATTGCAAACCGTTATTCACCAGATAATCAGGGGTCGCTTTTTGCACATCCGCTAAGGCGTTCTGCACATCACCATAGCGCCATTCCCGTGCAATCTCGGCCTTCGATTTCGTCTCATTGAATGCCGTATGCTTCGTGACATGGACTAGCTCATCCGTATGCAACCGATGGGCACTCTTGGCCAAAATACCTGAGGAAATCGCAACTGGCACCACGATGGCAATCATAACAATCACCAATCGTAACTGGCGATTTAGGTGTTTTTGCACATCCGGCACTACCAAGAGCCGTGGCAACAACAGTACCAAAGCCACGTTGCTAACTACCGACAAACGCGACGGAAATTGCATCGTATCAACAATCGTTGGTTCGATCTGTTGAATCGCATTCCACGGGAACACCGTCAATGACAAACTGAAAAAGACAACTGCCAGCCAAAATAAGAAGCGGTATTCACGGGCCAGCTTTCGATAAACCAACACGGCAACAATTAAGACAACCACCGCAATAATGCCAAGCCAACTATAGTTTCGAAGTGTTGGCGATTGCGATAATGTGATTCGCATTCCTTCCCGACTAATATCTAACGGCGTATATGGCGTTAGAATCTGATTGCTCCCCATCACGTCAGCCATACCAACTAAAACATTAGCGACTAGCAACCCGTATAAGACAACCGCTTTTAGCAACCGTTGCATCAAAGCAATGATTGTTGCCTTGTTCTTACCAATCACCGTCACCACAAATAAAATGCCTAATACCAAGACACCTAATAGTGCCGTGAATAAATGGGCTTGTGTCAGTACCGCCAACGATATCGCCAGACCAACCCAAGAAAAGGTTGTCGGCTGTTTAGCCATTGCAATGCCGTAATACACCACATACGGCAGTAGCGCAGCGCCGATACCAGTAAATGATTGGCTCGTTTGCCAAGTTGTCGTTAACGGTAACGCCATATAGATAACCGCACTCACTAAACTGGCATATCGACTAGATTTCAAATAACGGCCTAGTCGATAAATCCCCACACCGGCGACTAACAAGATAGCAATGTCAGTTACAATTTCAAACCAAAACCAGTTTGGTATTAGCATGAGGACAAACCCCATCAAATACGATAGCCACGGTCCATATAACGGTGTGACAATCCGTCCGGAATGTTGATAGCCATATTCTGACATGAAGTAGTTAAATTGCTCGTGTTTCATCTGTTCCGCAATATCATAGAACCGATTAAAGTGAAACAACGCATCGATACCGATAATCGGCATATTCGATATCAGTTGCGGTAAAACTAATACAACTGATGTTAGTAATAACACGCCACCAGGCAATGCCAGTGATCGCCATGAACGCATCTCACACCTCCTATTTACGACTAATATATCACCTTATAGCGTATCAATAAGTTGTTAATTTATTTTGATAATTAACTAATGTCATCACAAAAAGGTCGTCAGTCAAAAACTAACGACCACAGTATTATGCTTTTTGATATTGCGCCAAATAATCCTTCAAATACTGACCTGTGACACTTTCTGGCATCGTGGCTAGTTCAGCGGGCGTCCCAGCACCCACAATTTGACCACCGTGCGTACCGCCGCCCGGACCCAAATCAATCAACCAATCAGAATTAGCCATTACTTCCAAATCGTGTTCAATGGTAATAATTGTCGCTCCTTGTTTCAGCAACAAATCAAATACGTGAAGCAAGTTCTCGATATCCAGCGGGTGCAACCCAACTGACGGTTCGTCAAAGATAAACAAGCTAGCGCCCTGCTTTTGGTGAATTTGTGACACTAACTTTAGTCGTTGCGCTTCACCACCTGATAATTCAGGCGTACTCTCACCCAAAATTAGGTAATCCAAGCCCAATTCTTGCAACGTTTCAAGCGTCTTAAGAATCTTCTTTTCATCCTTGAACACTTCAAGCGCGTCCGTGACAGACAACGCCAACAAATCCGCGATTGATCGGTCATACCACTTTACGTCCAACACATCAGCACGATAGCGTGAACCTTGGCAGGTTGGGCAGACTTGCGTCACATCTGGTAGATATTGCACATCAAGCGTAATGTGCCCGACACCCCCACAAGTTGGGCATGCGCCAGCTGCATTATATGAAAAATCACTCGCCGTAAAGCCACGTTCTTTAGCATCAGGCAAGCCAGCAAACAACTTGCGCAAGTTATCCAGAATGTTGGTGTATGTCGCAACTGTTGACCGCGCATTCTTACCAACTGGCACTGAATCAACCATCACAACATTCGCAATACCCGCCGCATCAAGAGACGCAACACCCTCAGGTAGTGGTTGTTGTTCATTTTGCGCCAAAATACCTGGCACCAACAAATCTAGAATTAACGTCGTCTTACCAGCACCACTCATCCCCGTGACACTCGTCAATCGATTCTTAGGGATATGCGCGCTCACATCATGCAAATTATTCTTGGCAGTCACTGCGATATCGATACTACCGTCATCAAACAAAGTATCTCGTGATGCAAGCGTTCTTGTCTGGATATCAGCCGTTCCGTTTAGATACGGCGCGACCAATGCATCGGACGTTTTCGCATCAGCAGAACTGCCCGCAAACGTCACCGTCCCACCGTAATCACCCGAACCTGGGCCGATTTCGATAATGTGATCACTCGCGCCAATGACGCTCATATCGTGATCAACCACGACCAATGTATTACCTTGTTCCAAGAGTGTTTTGAAAATCGTAAGTAGACCCGCAACGTTAGCTGGGTGTAGTCCCACCGTTGGCTCGTCTAGCACATACAACACACCGGTCGTTTCATTGCGAATCGTTCGTCCGAGTTGAATACGTTGCAGTTCACCAGTTGAAAGCGTACTTCCCGCGCGTGCTAACGTGAGATAGTCCAGACCGAGCTTAATTGGCGCATCTAGCAATTCCAAAAACTCATCAACTAGTTTTTGCCCCATCTTGTGCATCTCATCCGGCAACGTTGCTGGCAATTCAGCAATAAATACCGCTAGTTCTTCGATGGTGTACTCTGACAACTCAGCAATATTCTTGTCTCGTAGCAACTGCGTCAGTAACTTTGGGTTAAAACGCGTTCCATGACAAGTTGGGCAAGTTTGGAAAGTGTAAAACTGATTCAAGCGCTTGATGGTGCGCTCATTTTTACTGCTCTTCATACTGTCCTCAATAGCGTTCGTCGCATTTTCAAAGACCGCGTGATCCATGTGAAACACCTTACCGCTCTTGCTTGGAATATTAATTTCATATTCATCGCGGTCACCGTGCAAAACCAAGTCTTTTTGGTCATCTGGCAAATCTTCATATGGGATATCAATATTGATGCCCGCTGCCTCAGCCACCAGTGGCATAAACGTTCGTCCAGGGGTGCGCCATGAATTCACCGCACCATCGCGAATAGTCAGCTTTTCATTGATTAACAATGCTGGATTAATCTGTTGCACCTCACCCGTCCCCTGACAAGTTGGACATGCGCCAGCCGAATTAAAAGCGAAATCTTCGGCACCGTAGGGCATGAAATGCACGCCACAAACTGGGCAATCCATCCCCGTCATATCAACATCCATCGCAACGGCTAACGTTGGTCCGATTCGATGGCCATTTGGACACACCATCGACCCTAAACGTGAAAACATCAAACGTAACACGTTCAAACTTTCGGTCATCGTCCCAACCGTTGAGCGTACGTCTGGTACCTGTGGCCGTTGACGTAGAGCCAAAGCCGATGGCAAATGGTGAATACTTGTCACGTCAGCACGATTTGCCTGTGTAATTCGGCGTCGCGTATATGTCGACAATGCATTCAAATAACGCCGCATCCCCTCACCATACAGCGTCCCCATCGCCAGCGAACTTTTTCCAGAACCACTGCGACCAGTAATTCCAGTCATTTGACCAAGTGGAATATCCACATCAATGTTTTTCAGATTATTAGTTTTTGCACCCCGGACTTCAATCGAAAATGTCATTTTCTTACCACCCCTTAGTTGTCGTGCTCGTTTTCCCTGTTACCTTTCATTGTATCGCTTCAACGCATGAAAAACAGTTCTCCTCAACTGAAAAAAGGACGCGCAAATAAATTGCGCGTCCTCTATCTTACTTGCTCTTCTTCGTAAACTTAACAATACCTTCCCAACGAGCAGTTTGTGGGAACATATCGATTGATTGGATGTATTCAACATCATAAACACGCGTCAAGTCGACCAAATCACGGGCCAACGTTGATGCATTACATGACACATACACAAACTTATCTGGTTGGGTTTCCAAAATTGTCCAACGCAATTCTTCATCCAAACCAGTACGTGGCGGATCAACAACCAAAGCGTCGGCCACCCAGCCTTCATTTGCCCAGCGTGGAATCAAATCTTCAGCTGCACCTGTGTAGTAGGCAGCATTCTTAACACCGTTATCCGTCGCATTTTCATTAGCGTCATCAATAGCTTCAGGCACCGTATCCATACCGCGTACTTCACCAGCATGATCAGCCAATGAAATACCGATGGTTCCGACTCCTGAGTAGGCGTCAATCAACTTATCGGCTTGTGTCAAATCAAGAGCTGAGATGGCCTCGTTGTACAAGCGTTGCGTTTGGCGGGGGTTCAATTGCAAGAATGCACGTGGTGACAACTTGAACGTCTTACCGTTAATTGTCTCCGTAATGTATTCGCTACCCCACAACAACTTGGTATCTTCACCCCAAACAAGTGACGTCTTGTCTGAGTTGATATTCTGGTGAACAGACACAACTTCAGGCAATTCCTTGTTGATGCGGGCAATCAATTCATCAGCACTAGGCAAGTACTTGCCGTTCGTGACAATCGTCAATTGCACATCACCTGTCGTTTCTGACACACGGGCAATCAACGTCTTAACAATTCCTGAGTTCTTGCGCTCGTTGTAAATTGGCATTTCCATATCAGCCAAAATATCACGCACCTTGCGCACAACCTTCAATGTTGCCGGGTGTTGCGTTGAAACCTTTGGCAGATCAACCAAGTCGTGAGAATTACGCTTGTACATTCCCACGGCCAACTTACCATCAACTTCACGAACCGGGAATTGCGCCTTGTTACGGTAACCGTCTGGGTTTTCCATACCAATCGTTGGGCGCAAATCAAACTTTTCATACCCTTCAGGCTTGTACTTTTCCAAAGCCTGACGAATCACATCTTGCTTAAATTCTAGTTGGCCATCGTAAGACAAGTGCTCCAATTCAAAGCCACCAACTTCTTGGTTATCAACTGGATCAACACGCTTTGGTGAGCGTTGCTTAATCTTACGAACACGCGCTTCGATGAACTTGTCTGTGACGTTCGTTACAACAACATCAACAACTTCATCAGGAAGTGCTCCTGGAATAAACGTAATCTTACGCTTATAGTAACCAATTCCTTCACCGTTGATTCCCAATCGCTTGATGGTAATCAACAGCTTGTCACCAACGTTAACTTCGACGTTTTGTTGGTTGCGATTATCACGACGAGGTCCACGTGTTCCACGTGGAACAAACTTGCCGCGATTTTGATTGTTGCCACCCTTACCTTGGTAAGGACGACGCTTCTTTTCTTCAGCCATTTCGTTCTACAAAGACTTATCGTCTGCTCTTTCTATAAGATAGTTCTATTCTAACATGTAGTCAGTAAAAATGACCGGTCAGTCCTTCGCGACTAACCGGTCATTCGTATTTAAATTAATCCGCTATTCAACAACCAAGGCAGGCCGTAGCCAATCATCAATCCTAGGATAACGACACCGACCAAACTACCAATAAAATCATGTCGCTTACGACGAGCAATTGCTTCTGCTTCTTCACGCATTTGCTGTTCAATGATTGGGCGTAACTCTGGGTGCTCAATCATCATCACTTGTCGACGAAGTTCGAATTCCTTATGACTCAATTCATTTTGAGTTGCTAGTTCTGCCGCCTGCTGTGCCAAAAGACGATTTTGCTCTTCTACCGCATAAGTGTTTTGCTGCAATTCATAAGATTCCATATTCAGCTTACCTCTCTAAAAGTCATAGATATAATACGCTTCTAGAAAGTAAATTGCTGAGTTCCAGCTTGTGAAATAGTTAGATAATTTACCCCTCCGATGAGGACATCACTACACCTAATGAAACCTTATCGACCTTATCCGACGTCTCCAGTGCCTTTAAATCTGCAATGTTTCCCGTAATAACAACACCAGGGAATTTCGCTAAAGCCAAATTTGGTACCTGATTTGGCCATGACATTTGCGATTTGAAACGATTATAAGACTTTAAATAATATCGGTAGTCACCCGTTGGATCTTCTTTTCCGATTGAAACACCTACATACTCTGCGTTACCAGTGGCAATCCCTGACCACAGCCAAGTAACAGCCACGCTTCCGGGCATCCCCCGTTTAATTTCGTCATAGGTCAACTCAGATTTAAATGTCACAGCAAGCTCAGCAACATCGTTATCATGAAATTTTGAAAAATCAGCTCTAACAAAACGCTCCTGTGTTTTCCCGTTAAACTGCAATAATCGCTGCCCATTCTCACTATCTCGCCAACTACCATCAACGTAGCTTTGGCTATTTTGCCTAAATTGATCTCGACCCATAGCGTTGTACAAATAGGTCTGATTTTTCCAATGAATAGCCTGGCTCGAGATTTTTTTACTGGCGCGATAATCAACTCGACCCATCAATCGCCCAATACCAGAAGCAACTAAATAATTCGTCTGAACATTAGGCGTGGTGATGTTAGTCCAATGTTCAACTTCCGATCGCGTTAACGCCCCTTGCTTATCAGTATTAATAACCAAGAACACAAGACCTATGCCACTAATAACGACTGCCATAAAAATACCAATGATGAATTTTTTCATACAATGTCACTAAAACTTATACTGAGCGTAGCAAGTTCCCCCGTATCCAACGGATACGGATGCAGATGCTGTGCGCCCAGCATTAGCCCACACTACACTACTTTTACCAGACATCGTTGCTACAGCTGCATGTCGCCTGCTTGGGTGATAACAATTTGAATGACACGTCTTGATAGGCAATCCATCGTGGCGATAAGACCAAGATGTGCCACTCGTGTGCTTCCCACCGTGATTGGCAGCTTGAACTTGGCTAACACAACCTACACTAACTCCAGTAGCGATACACGCCAACGTCATTTGCAATAATACTTTGCGTAACATATTGTTACCTCCATATATTTTTTCTTAGTACGTCTTTCAATATAGATTGTCGCCCGAACTTTCACCACGATGAATTTTTTATGTTTTTTCAAAAAATCTCGCGCATAACGGTTAAGACCTTGCGATAACTGAAAAGGGACCCGCAAAAATGCGAGTCCCTAAATGAGTTTTTTAATTACCACCAACCGTTAGCAACACGGAATGACACGGCGTTATCGATTGATCCGTAACGTGTCACAGCGTAGTTAACCATACCAGCTGTTTGTTCTGAAACTGAACCAGTTCCCCATGATTGCTTGGTTTGACCCAAACCTAGGTAACCGTTTGGTGATACGGCATCTGGGTTTCCACCTGATTCAGGCATCACGATGTTTGACCACAAAGCATCCGTTCCGCCGGCTGCAATAAATTGATCATAAACTGAACCAGTTGCTGCTGGTGCTGGCGTTTCAGCCGCAACTTCAGCCGTTTGGTAAGCCGTCGTAACACCTGAGTCCGTCGTTTGCGTGAATGAATCAGCTTGCGTTGGTGCACCGACGTAGTTTGACGCTGGAGCTGCCACGACAGGCGCCTCTGAAGCTTCTTCAGCAACTGGGGCAACTTCTGATACGTCTGATGCTACCGGTGCCTCTGAGGCAACTGGCGCTTCTGACACAACAGGAGCTTCAGATACCACTGGTGCCTCTGACGTCACAACTGGCGCAGCACTTTCAACAACCGGTGCAACCGGCGCAGCTTGGGCAACCAAGTTGATCGTTTGACCGATGAAAATCGTGTCGTTAGCTGTCAACCCATTAATGGCCAACAAATCAGCCAACGTCATATCGTTCGCTTGGGCAATGGCGAAAAGCGTATCACCGTTCTTCACCGTGTATGAACCATTTACACCAACTGGGGCAGCTGTTGTCGTTGCCGTCGCATCTGCATCGGCTTGCACTGGCGTAACCGTTCCATCACCGTTAACCGTCAATGACACACCCGTCAAAATGAAGTTCGCATCTTCAATGTTGTTATCACTAGCAATCTTTTCAACCGTCGTTCCCATTGCATTAGCAATGCTCGTCAACGTATCACCCGCCTTAACCGTGTATGTATCAGCTGATGCATTCACACCAACAGCAACCGTCGCAACTCCTGCCGTTGTCATTGCTGTCAAAATTTGTTTATTAATCATTTAATGTCTCCTATTTTCGTAGAGGTCTACAATCCTACAAAATATTCACTCCCTATGATACCGGTGCATTATTCAGAACACGTTACAAAACCTCGCCCTTAAACCATTTTTAACTACCATAAGAATTGACTATGAAACTTTAGAAAGTTATTTTCCGGGCAATAAAAAAATCACTCACAACCAAATTTTTTGGTCATAAGTGATATGCCAGTTAGTGGCGACGTTGTTCCACACTGTAAATAATCGTGCCTAATATCGCAAACCCAATACCGACCAGAACTGTCGTAAACGCAAAGGTTGTAAACAAATACGCGACCACCACAATCGTCAGATAAGTCATCCATTTACCACCAGGTAACTTATAACCAGTTGGCAATGTCGCATCACCACGCAGCTTAATCGATGAGAAGATTGTTCCTAAGTATTGCACGAAATCACTCAGCACAATCAATTTGATCAAAAATAGATAGCTACCACTCAAAATCAAGCCACCTGAGATTGCAATCGTCAGCAAGATGGCCCCAACCGGTGCGCCATAACGGTTCAAACGTGAGAATTCACGCGGTAGGAAGCCGCGTTCACGGGCCATCGAAGCCAATTCAATTGGTGAATTAAACGATGTCGCAATCGCAACCCCGATAATCGACAACATCATCCCCGTGATGATAATCGTACGGCCAACACGGCCCAGAATAACATTAAAAATGTCCGCAACCGGCAAAGCTGAACCAGCCAAATGATCACCCAAAACTGTCATTGCGACAACTTGCATCAAAACGAAAATCGCCGTCGTGGCTAACATCACGGTCAAAATCGCACGTGGCAACATTTTGCCGGGATTCTTCATCTCTTTAGCCGCGATTGGAATCAGTGAGAATCCAGTAAACATATAGAAGGCGTTTCCAAAGGCACCTGAGAAATCATGCACCGGTTTCGCTTGTGCGATTGAGAATTGCGATGTGCTACCCAACAGCAACCACACAACTGTCGCGATGAACACCGCCAGAATCACACCGATTTTTATCAAACTGGACGCATCATCTATGCGACTCGCAATCCCGGTTCCGAAGTAATTCATGACTCCCAGGAGCAACATAATGCCGATAGCCAAACTATTGTAGACTAACGGCGTTCCGACCGCAGGCACCAGCCCTGTTAACGTTTTTAAAAAGGCCGCCGTTTCAGCACTGATGGTGATTACCCCGAAAAGCCAGCCAAACCAACCGACCAAGAATCCCGGGTAGTGTCCAAAGGCACGCTTGGTGTACACCCACGCACCACCATCTTCATCAATTCGCGATGACATGACAGCATAATGCATCGCGATTAGCGTCGCTGAAATACCGGCTAAAGCAATTGCCAATAAGACGTATTGGCCACCCTGCTTGTACATCGTACTCGGTAGCAAAAACAACCCACCACCGATAACACCGTTAATACCTAGCAGTACAACGCTCGGGAATCCAATACCTTTTTTGAATTTTTTCATTGTTCAATCCCCCCTAAGGCCCAGTCTACCTAAATTTCGTGCCTTTTTCTTTTACAAGTTGTTAAGGACGAACGATAATGATGGCAACAAAACAAAGGAGGCCACCATCATGATGACTTTAGGACAATATGAAACACTTGCATCTGCATATAACAACACGAGTACCATCACGTATTCCATTCCTACATCATTACCAATCGGAACGACCGAAGTCATCAATGAAGACGGACTTCAAATGAGCATCACGAATACCGCAGACGGCGTTACTGAAATTCGTTTTGATGCTGACGCAAATGATCGTCGCTACCCTGGCACATTCCAAGGATTCGAGTTCGGCATGCACTGGATGCACCCTTCATTTATCGACGCTTTCTTGGAAGCCAAGGATAACCACAACCAACACTTCCTTGGCGATAACGGTACCGCTGCATACGATGCTTTCGTCGATTCTGATAACCACCTAACTGTTACGCTTACGCCAAGTCACTAACAGTTTGGCGTTGCTTTTAAAGGAAATTCCCCGTATGCTATCAGAAATAATGCTTACGGAGGATTTGCCGATGGCGAGTCGCAAAACACGTCGACAACGACACAATCCAGTTAAAAACCTGCTGAAATGGCTGGCAACCATCATTGTCATCATGCTATTAGCGGGCGGGGCCTACGTTGGTTACGCCATTCATCAAGCGCCAACCATTACGGAATCAGCCCTCAAAGCGAACCCTAGTCCCGGTGACAATCAAGTTTATGTCACTTATGACAACATTCCGGACGACTATCGTAATGCTCTGATTTCAACCGAAGATCGCACGTTCGAAACGAACAACGGTGTCAGCTTAGGTGGGGTATTCAACCTGGTTGTTTCAAACATCAAGGCCCGCTTTGGCGATGGCGTTGCCCGTGGCGGTTCGTCAATCACCCAACAACTTGTTAAGTTGACCGTTTTCTCAACTAGCAAGGCGGATCAAACACCAACCCGCAAAATTCAAGAGATTTATCTGGCACTTCAGTTGAACAAAACACATACCAAAGCACAAATTTTGGAATACTATGTCAATAAAATTTATGAAGGCCACTACCAATACGGTGCGCAAACAATTGCCTACTACTATTTTGGTAAGCCTTTGTCTCAATTGACGTTGTCACAAACGGCCATCATCGCTGGTTTGGGTCAGAGTCCATCAAACTTCGACCTGTACAGCAATCCAGAATTAGTTGAAAAGCGTCGTAACATCGTGCTGGCCGCGATGCTAGATAATGACAAAATTAATCACCATGAATACGAAGATGCGAAGGCAACCAGCGTTACTGCTGGTTTAATTCCACGCTAAAAAAACCGCGATGAACTCAAGTTCATCGCGGTTTTCGCTTATATTAATTAGTTTTCAGGCGTTTCTGGAACCTTGATGTCGCCAGCAATAATCTTTGCCTTTGCATCTTCAACAGCCTTCTTCTCGTCTGCGTTCAAGTTGTTAGTTGTGACACCAACACCCTTTTCCTTCAAACCGTAGTAGACCGTCTTACCACCAGGGAACTTGTCCTTTTGGGCAGCTTCAGTAACCAATTGCACACCACGACCGATTCCAGTCAATGATGATGTCAACGTCAAGTTATCAGACTTGCCATCCTTTGTCTTGTAGGCACCCATGTCAGTTTGATCCATGTCGACACCGATAACCCATACCTTATCCTTAGAGTCGGCAGCCAACGTTGCGTCTTGATCCTTCGCAGCTTGGAAGACACCGTTTCCAACACCACCAGCGGCTTGGAAGATGATGTGCTCACCTTGTGCAATCTTAGCCTTCGCAATCGTTTGTCCCTTGGCAGGGTCTGAGAACGTACCAGCATACGTTGCATCTACCTTGATATTAGGGTCAACTGACTTCACGCCGGCTTGGTAACCAGCCAAGAATGCTTCGATAACTGGGTTCTTCATACCACCAACGAAGCCAACAGTGTTGTCGCCCATCGTCTTAGCCTTCGTAGCTGCAGCCACACCAACCAAGTATGATGATTGCTCTGAACGGAACATGACTGATGCAACGTTCTTGTACTTAGCACCAGCAATTTCGTCAACCAACACAAACTTCGTGTCTGGGTACTTCTTTGAAACAGTTTGAACTGAGTCCTTAAACGTGTTTCCGATTGCTGCGACAACATCGTACTTAGCCGTTGCAGCTTGCGTCAATTGCGTGTTGTAATCCGCAACTGTCTTAGGTTGGAAGTAGTTGTATCCGTTTTGGCCCTTTTCCAAGCCATTTTCCTTACCCCACTTCTCCAAACCTTCCCAGGCACTTTGGTTGAAGCCCTTATCGTTAACACCGTTCGTGTCTGAAACCACTGCAGCAGTGAACTTATCACTTGAGCCACCGTTGCTTCCTGACGTTGCTGCGTATGCAATTCCTGCAACCGCGACAAGCGCTACTCCACCAATAATTAAGTTACGACGTGAAACCATTTTCCTAATACCTCCAAGTATAAAATCCCTCGACCCGACCACTCGTTTTGTCGGCCAAAACTGGCCAACTCAGAGTCCATATAAAAATTTAATTTTTACCACTATAAAGGTGTATTTAAGATAATGCAAGGGCTAAGTCATTACAAAAATCATTGGTTTTGAATTATTAAAAACGATTAACCTGATTATCAACGTATGAACCCTTTAAAATAAGTATTTTTCGTCAATAACTTATTTTTAGTAACTATGATTATGAGAACATTGTAATATGTGAACAAATTACGAACATTCCCAAAAGTTATCATTGATAAATATCGACAAGTACGTATAATTAGAAACAACTTATTAATGGGGGACATCATGGGAAACACACAAGCACACGACAGTATTCTTGTTTTGGACTTTGGATCACAGTACAACCAACTCATTTCACGACGTATTCGCGAATTGGGTGTGTACTCAGAACTAAAGCCACACACTTTGACGGCAGCCGAGATTAAGGAACTAAATCCTAAGGGACTTATTTTCTCTGGCGGACCAAATTCGGTTTACGAAGACGGCGCCTTCACAATTGACCCAGAGGTGTTCAACTTGAACATTCCTATTTTGGGTGTCTGCTACGGTATGCAACTCATGGCACACGTTTTGCCAGGGGGAAAAGTTGCACCAGCTAACGATTCAGCTGAATACGGCGAAACTGAAATGGATGTGACGGATGATAGCGCGCTATTGTTCGGTAACACACCTGAGAAGCAAACTGTTTTGATGTCACACGGAGACTATGTTGAACAAGTTCCTGATGGCTTCAAGGCGGTTGCAACATCAGACAGCACGCCAATCGCTGCAATGGAAGACACGTACCACAACTTCTACGGTGTGCAATTCCATGCGGAAGTGCAACACACTGAATACGGGATGCAAATCTTGGAAAACTTCGTCGACAAGGCTGTTCGCGCTGAGCGTAACTGGTCTATGGATGACTTCATCGACGAACAAATCAAGCAAATCCGCAAAACGGTTGGCGACAAGAAGGTCTTGTTGGGACTTTCTGGTGGTGTTGATTCATCAGTTGTTGGGGTGTTGTTGCAACGCGCCATCGGTGACCAATTGACATCAATCTTCGTTGATCACGGTTTGCTACGTAAGAATGAAGCTGATGAAGTGATGGCATCACTTGGTGGTAAGTTCGGTTTGAACATCATCAAGGTCGACGCCCAAGAACGTTTCCTATCTAAGCTTGCCGGTGTTACTGACCCTGAGCAAAAGCGTAAGATTATCGGAAACGAATTCATCCGCGTCTTTGACGAAGAAGCTGCAAAGCTTGACGGTATCGATTTCTTGGCGCAAGGAACGTTGTACACGGACGTTATCGAGTCAGGTACTGATACTGCGCAAACGATTAAGTCACACCACAACGTTGGCGGATTGCCTGAAGACATGCAATTCCAATTGATCGAGCCTTTGAACACGCTCTTCAAGGATGAAGTACGTGCTTTGGGTGAAAAGTTGGGTATGCCACACGAACTTGTTTGGCGTCAACCATTCCCTGGCCCTGGTCTTGGAATCCGTATTTTGGGTGACGTCACTGAAGACAAGCTTGAAATCGTGCGTGAATCTGACGCAATCTTGCGTGAAGAAATCGCCAAGCACGGCCTAGACGGCGAAGTTTGGCAATACTTCACGGTATTGACTGGCGTTCGTTCAGTCGGTGTCATGGGTGACGGTCGTACGTACGACTACACTATTGCCATCCGTGCTATTACGTCAGTCGACGGTATGACGGCTGACTTCGCAAAGTTGCCATGGGACATCTTGGAAGAGATTTCTCGTCGCATCGTAAACGAAGTCGACCACATCAACCGCGTCGTCTACGACATCACGGCTAAGCCACCTGCAACTGTTGAGTGGGAATAATCCTTAAATAAACAGCAAAGCCCTGCATCAAGGTTCAAAATGACCTTGATGCAGGGCTTTTAATTATTAATTCTTACGGTTATAAACCAACACCGTTAGCGGTGCGAAGATTGCAACCACCAACACACCAGCACCTAGCACAATCCAGGCTTGGTTTGACCAAACACCTTGGTTTAGCATGACACGGGATGCCTTAATGACATATGTTACCGGGTTTAGGTTTACCAAAATTTGCACAACATGTGGCAACGTCTTAACGGGTACGAATGCGCTTGATAGGAATGTTAGCAAAAGCATCGTAATCAATGAGACGCTTTCGACCATTGTTGAACTCTTGGCGACCATACCGTACAAAGCGAATACCCAACTCAAGGCCCATCCCAAGAATACATCTAGCAACACAACGACAACTACCCAACCAAATCCAGCGGCTGGACGCCATCCCATTAGGAATCCCGTCGTCAATGACGCAACTGCAGCGATAAACAAACGCAAAATATCTGCGAATAGTTGGCCGGCCAACGGCGCGATGTGGGCAATGGGCAATGACTTCAAACGATCATAAATACCTGAATTCATGTCGTCACTAATTTGGGTACCAGAACCTGATGCGGCTGAAATCAACGCTTGCATAAGAATTCCTGGCACAATTGTTGGCAAATAAGCGTGCACGTTACCAGCAATCGCCCCACCAAATAGGTAACCAAACATCAACATGAACATCACAGGTTGCACAATTACATCCAAAAACTTGTCTGGGTTGTGTAACGTCTTCAGCAAATTACGGTATGCCATCGTGGCCGTGTTCGCAATAATGTTTGTCTTGTGTGCTTGTACATCCATCATGATTCTAACCTTCTTATTTCCCTTAATTCTTTCCAACCGTCAAAGCAAAGAACACATCATCCATAGATGGTTGTTCAACGGCCATATTCGTCATTGTGAGCCCCGCTACAGTTAGTTGGCTCAAGATACCTGCAACCTGATTCGTATCGCGTAGTGGCGCTGTGACGGTGTTATTTGCCACCTTTACTTCTTCATGCAATGCGTCAGTTACGATTTGCTTTGCCTGGTCGGCCTGTTGTGCATCCGTCATTTCCAAACGTAGCTTTGCGCCCCCAACTTGGGCCTTTAACTCGGCTGGCGTACCAAGACTGACCAACTTTCCGTGGTCAATCAACGCGATGCGATCAGCTAATTCATCAGCCTCTTCCAAGTACTGCGTCGTTAGGACGATTGTCGATCCTTCTGCGACCAACTCGCGAATGGTATCCCACATTTGCGTACGGGTGCGTGGATCAAGACCGGTCGTTGGTTC
>OIZF01000028.1_pt1 | contig 95183 bp, 107 predicted proteins | sample 1588471 | NCBI WGS metagenome assembly OIZF01 (sample SAMN03283279) | human gut metagenome | biome: human-associated habitat; material: feces | host: Homo sapiens | place: Peru | collected 2012
GGATACCAAGATATCGATATCAATTATGGAATGTAGAGAGTAATAGAAATGAAGGAGCAGAAGAAGCTATTAACATTGTGTTTGAAAATAAAAATACAACTGTATCAAATGGAACACAAAATGGCGAATGGTTAACGCATCCAGCATTTACCTCATTTGATACGAATGGAATATGGGTAGGAAAGTTTGAAACAAGTTATGATGAAGAAACTTATACAAATAGTAGTTTATTTTTAACAAAAAATCCAAATTATGCTTCTGCTACTAATGCATCAAACATTATAATCAAACCAAATGTTAGAAGTTTAACAAGTAAAGTGGTAAGTGCATTTTATACCTTAGGAAGAGGAGTTAATGAAAGTTTAAACTCTCATATGATAAAAAATATGGAATGGGGAGCAACTGCTTATTTAACATATTCCTTATATGGAAAATGTACAACAGATGGATGTGAAGAAGTCTATATTAATAATATTAATACAGGATATCGAGGAGCAACCGCAAAATTTTCAGGTCAATTGGAATATAGTGGAACTATTACCGGATGTAGCGGAGCAACTGCAACAGCCGGAGTAAGTAGTAATCAACCTAGTTGTGCATCTGGATATGCTTATGATGAATCGAACAATAAAGCAAGTACAACCGGAAATATCAGTGGAATTTATGATATGAGTGGAGGAAACTGGGAATATGTAATGGGAGTCATTCAAGATGCATCTGGTAAACCAATGAGTGGAAAAAATAATTTATACAACTCAGGATTCAATGGAACTTATGGATGCCCAACATGTGATAAACAAACAGCAACATCTAAAACAAATGGAATAGCATTCCCAACAGATACAAAATATTATGATTTATATAAAGTTGATGATTTATCAAAAGATGAATGGTATAAATATACGAATAGTAAACTAGGAGATGCTTCAAAAGAAGTAGCTATTACTAAAACAAATGACTCTAGTGAAAATAGAGGTTTATGGTTTAGTGATTATGCAAATTTTTCTACGACTACTGCCCCTTGGGTCGTTCGTGGGGGCGATTTCAACAATGGTTCGGGTTCCGGCGTGTTCTGCTTTCTTCGTCATTATGGAAATGACCACAGTCTTGGCGGTTTCCGTGTAGTATTAGCTTATTAATAAATTAAAAAATAACATTTCTTATATATTATAATGAAATAATTTAAAGACATCTAAAAAGATACAAAAGTATCTTTTTTCTTTAAAAAACAATTGAAAACTATTTAAATTATAATCAATTTGTGATAAAATCAATAAGGATTAGAAAAAGGAGTATGTAAGATGAAAAAAACAAAAATTATTTGTAGCATTGGACCAGCAAGTTGTTCTCCAGATGTAATGGAACAAATGGTCAAAAGTGGAATGAATGTAGCAAGAATTAATTTTTCTCACGCTACAGAAGAAGAAAAAAAAGGAGTAGTAGCATCTGTTCACGAAGTTAGAAAAAGAACTGGCGCTAATGTAGCTATTCTATATGATACAAAAGGACCAGAATTTAGAAATGGTATGCTAGAAAATGGTGAAATTAATCTAGTTGAAGGAAAAACAATTCGTGTTGTAAAAGAAGAAGTTCTAGGAAATGAAGAAAGATTCAGCGTTAATCATCCTCAAGCCATTGATTCATTAAAAGTAGGAGATGTTATTTTACTAGAAAATGGATTAATGAAAATGGAAGTTATTAGTGAAGATAATGACGGTGGCGTAACATGCAAAATTGTAAATGGTGGCGTTTTAGGAAACAAAAAGAGTTTAAGTGTTCCTGGAGTTCACTTAGATATTCCATTTATTAGCAAACAAGATAGAGAAGATATTATCTATGCTTGTGAACATGAAGGTGACTTCATTGCTTTATCCTTTGTTTCTACAAAAGATGATGTTCTAGAAGCAAAAGAAATTTTAAAAGAATATCATAGAGAAGATATGAAAATTATTTCTAAAATTGAAAGTACAACAGGTGTTTCTAACTTAGACGAAATTGTAGAAGTTAGTGATGGTATCATGGTAGCAAGAGGTGACCTTGGTGTAGAAGTACCAATGGAAGAACTACCATTCTTAGAAAAAATTATGATTCAAAAATGTAGAGAACAAGGAAAAATTTGTGTAGTAGCAACTGAAATGCTTGAATCAATGAAAAAATCAGCTAGACCTACTAGAGCAGAAGTTTCCGATGTAGCATATGCTGTTATGTCAGGCGCAGATGCTGTTATGTTAAGTGGGGAAACTACAATGGGTAAATTCCCAATTGAAACAGTTAGAAGTATGGCTAATATCTGTATCAATGCAGAAGAACATTTAGAAATTCGTCCAACATTTGAATATAAAAAACAAATTGGAATTACTCAAACAATAGCAAATAGTGTAGTAGAAAGTGCTAACATGTTACATGCTAAAGTAATTGTAGCAGCAACAGTTTCTGGTTTTACAGCAAGAAAAATTAGTAACTTAAGACCTAATTGTGCTATCTTAGCTGCTTGTCCAGATGAAGCTGTATGTCGTTCTTTAGCGCTTAACTGGGGTGTTTATACAGTTAATGTGCCTATCTTAAAAACAACAGATGAAGTAATTGAAGAATCTATAAAAAAAGCAAGAGAATTTGTTGCTATGCAACCAAAAGATATTATGATTGTTACTGGTGGTTTCCCTAATACTGGTATGAAAAAAACAACAAATTTAATGAAAATAGAAGAAATATAAGCCGTATGGCTTTTTTTCTTGACTTTAAATTGCTATATGTTACAATAAACGAGGGTGAAAAGTATGAAAAAAATAGGAATATCAATATGTATTATTACACTTTGTTTTTTTGCTATATTCTTGTATTTCTATCATCAAAATAAACTATTTGAAAATAATTTTCATGAAGTTGTAAAAGTACAAAAAGAAACAAAAGTATATAACGAAAATCAACAAGAAATTGGTATTATTTATCCAAATACCATATTAGAACTAGAAAAAACAGAGAAAAAACAATATCGAATAAAAGATACGGATTATTACATTGATTACCATTATTTGGAAAAAGCAGACAAAAATATATTGCCAAAATTACTCGTTTTTAATCGAAATATTGTAACCAATTCTAATTTTAATTTATATCAAGAAGATCATAAAATGATAGAATGGAAAGAAACAAAAGAATTTGAGATTTATAAAGAAAATGAAACAACTTATACGATTTTTTTCCTGAATCAATACTTTGAAATTTCAAAAGATGAAATCAAAGAAATAAAAGAAGTAAAAAATACAGAACAAGAATATGCTGAGAAAATACCTGTTTTGTATTTTAATAAGATTGAAAACAATCATCAATATAATAACTCTATTAGAGAATCTAGATATCAGGAAATTATTCAATATATAGATAAACAAGAACTGAATAAAATAAGCGTTGACACTTATCAAGAGTGGGTAAATGGAAAAATTAAATTACCAAAAAATAGCATTCTTTTATTAAGTGATAAAGAAAATTTAGATGAAAAAATTGATGTAAAACCAGATAATATACCACTTACTAATGAGCAAAGCTTTCCTTTTAAACCAAATGCTTTTCAAATTAACAATACGATTACCCTAGCAGATATTAAAATGATTCTAAAGGGTAGCAATTTAATTAATGTAACAATAGATGATACAAAACTTGCTAGTAAAATACCCGTTTTAAATTATCATTTCTTTTATGGAGAAGGAGAAGTTTGTACAGAATCTATCTGTTTATCATTAGATAAGTTAGAGGAACAATTTCAATATTTAAATCAAAACGGTTATAAAACGCTAACAATGCGAGAATATATTGATTGGTATAATGGAACAATCGAATTACCAGAAAAATCAGTTCTATTAACGATAGATGATGGTGCCATGGGAACTAGTAATCATTTACCATTTTTATTAGACCAATATCAAATTCATGCTACGTTATTTTTAATTACAGCTTGGTGGCCCAAAGAAAATTACGTTTCTGATTATTTAGATATTGAGTCCCATGGCTATGATATTCATTTAAGTGGTACTTGTGGTAAAGCTAAATTGCTTTGCTTAAAGAAAGATGAAAAAATAAAAGATTTAAAACAATCTATTTCTTTATTAAATACTTCTCAAGCATTTTGCTATCCATTCTATAAATATGATAATACTAGTATAAAAGCAGTGGAAGAGGCAGGATTTGAAGTGGCGTTTGCTGGTGGTTTTGTTTCTTCAACAAGGAATAGCAATCGCTATTTAATCCCTAGATATCCAATCTATAATACAATTACATTAAACCAATTTATAAATATGATTCAATAAAGTATAGAAATTTCTATACTTTTTTAGGTGCTTTACTTTAAAATAGCTATAATATGTGTTAGAATAGGAGATGATGATATTCACTATTTGTCTAATAGAAAAGGAGTAAAAAAATGAATGATGTAATAATAAAACAAATAGAACAATTATTAGAAAAAAAGATTACTACTGGAAAAGTAATTGAATTATTTTATAATATAGGAAAAATATTGGATGAAAATCACTACAATTATTATCAACTTGCTAAATTAGATGTTTTAATACGTCAAAAATATGGATTAATGATATCTTTATCAAGAAAAAATTTAATGAAAATAATCAAATTTTATCAAATTAGTAAAGAAATCCCTTTAAAAAAATTACAAAAAATAGATTGGAATAGTTATTTGCTTTTAATTAATAAATCTAATTATGAAGAATTAATAGATATTTTTATTGAAAATAAAATGAATAAAAGGGAGCTAGAATATTACATAAAAACAGGAAAAATGATGAACATTTGCATGAAATATAAAGATCCAGCAACCAATGAATTCTTAAAAGTACAACAAAGTATAATAAAATAAATAAAATAATGGTATAATAATATTAGTAATAAAAGCGTCAAGGAGGAAACATGAACTATATAAAAAAGAAAACAAACCATTATGATATACATATGATAGAAACAGATAAATTTAAAAAAAATGTAGTAAAATTTTACTTCAGAAGTCCCATTCAAAACCAATTAGAAGAAATAAAAAGAGATATTTTATGCAATCTTTTAGTTTTAGGAACTGAAAAATATTCAACAAAAAGAGAACTAGAAAAAAAATGTGAAGATTTATTTGGTGCTAATATATCCATTAATAATGTAAAATCGGGTAACTATTTTATTTTTTCTATTTCTCTTTCTTATTTAAGTAAAAAATATACAAAAGAAGATTTAACAGAAGAAGCGATTACTTTCTTAAAAGACATTATTTTTTTCCCAAAACTTGTAAATCATTCTTTTGATGAAAAATTAGTTTCTCTAGCCAAAGAAATGTATCTAGAAGAGATTGAAAGTATAGCAGATAGTCCAAGTTCTCTTAGTGTCATTCAAATGCGTTCTTATACCAGCAAAAATTCCAATTATGCTTATGATCCTTATTTTCATATCAATGATATCAAAAAAATTACAGCAAGTGATCTTTATGAATGCTATCAAAAAATATTAACAGAGTCAGAATTTGATGTCATGATGATTGGAAATAATCTAAATAGTAAAGCATTAGAAAATTTGACAATTCATTCTACTGAATATAATCAACCATTTTATGATCCAGTAGAAGGAGTAGCAAAAGAAAATGAAATCGTTGAAGAAAAAGACTATAATCAAAGTAAACTAGCGATTTCTTACCAAATTCAAAATTTAAATGATTTTGAAAAAAAATATGTAATGTATGTATTTTCTTATATCCTAGGAGGTAGTAGTGATTCTTTACTATTTAAGAAAATAAGACAGGAACATTCTTTGTGCTATTACGTCAATTCAAGTTATTTATTTTTTTACCAGATGTTAGAAATAACTGCAGGTATTCAAAGTAAAAATTTAAAAGAAACAGTAGCGCTTGTAAAAGAAGCAATTCAAGAAATTCAAGATGGAAAATTTTCAGAGGAAGAGATAGAAAAAGCTCAAATTACTTATCAAAGTGCTTGGAAAGAAATTGTAGATAGTCCATTCTCTATTCTAAATATGTATCTTTCCCATAAATATTATCAATTGGATTTAATGGAACAACGTATGGAACAAATAAAAAAAGTGACAATGAAAGATGTTATAGAAATTTCTAAAAAAATACAATTAAGCACAATTTACTTATTGAAAGGAATGAATGAGGATGAAGAAGAAGCCACTTTATAATTTGGAATTAAATTTATATGAAGAAACTTTAAAAAATGGACTTAGAATTTACATGATTCCAAATGACAGGATAAATAACATTTACGTTACATATACTACTTTTTATGGCTCTTGTGACAATGAATTTATTCCGATTGGTAAAAGCGAATATGAACGAGTTCCAGATGGTATTGCTCATTTCTTAGAGCATAAAGTTTTTGAACAAAAAGATGGAGTAGATCCATTTAGCTTTTTTTCAAAAAATGGAGCAGATGTAAATGCATACACTAGTTTTTATGGAACTACTTATTTATTTTCGGGAATAGAACATTTTAAAGAGAATATTCAGTATTTATTAAATTATGTAGAAAGTCCTTATTTTACAGATGAAAATGTTGAAAAAGAAAAGGGAATTATTCTTCAAGAGTTAAAAATGCATAAAGATAATCCTTATCGTGTTGGAAAAATACAACTAATTGAAAATGCTTTTGTTCATAATTCCATTCGTATTCCTGTTATTGGTACAGAAAGCAGTATTCAAGCTATTACAAAAGAAAATTTATATGACTGTTATTACACATTCTATCATCCATCAAATATGATTTTAGTAATTACAGGCAATTTTAATCCAGAAGATGCTTTAGAATATATTAAAGAAATAGAAGAAACGAGAGCATTAGAAAAACAAGATGAAATTCAAATAAAAAAAGAAGAAGAACCAGATCATGTTTTTCAGGCAGAACAAATCATTCACCAAAATGTCAGCATTCCTAAAGCTTTTTTAGGTATCAAATTGAATCTTACAAATTTATCTAAAAAATATTCAAAATACATGATTCGACGCTATCTACATATGTATATGAATATTCAATTTGGAAATACCTCTCTTTTACAAGAACAACTAATAAATGAAAATATTATTAATAGTGAAATAGAAATTGACCAAATCAGTACAGATGATCATCTTTTATATATTTTATTTGCAGACACAAAAAAGCCAGAAATTTTATTAGACAAAATGATAGAACAATTACAAAATCAAAAAATAGAAGAAGCCGATTTTATTAGAAAGAAAAAGTTATATTTAGCTTCCAATATTTCTATGAGTGACAATATCTACCGATTAAATGAAAAAGTAATTAATGATATTCTTTTAAATAAAGAAGTGATAACGGACTTTTATAAAGTATATGATGAATTAAATCTTGAAACTTTATATGATATCATTCAAAATTTAGATTTTTCAAATATATGTAAATTAATTGTGAAAGATTGATAAAATCTTCAAAATTTGCTACAATACTATTAGGATGTGAGAATATGAAAAAAGGTTTTACTTTAGCTGAGTTAATTGGTGTGTTAGTTATACTAGCTTTAATTGGAATGATAACAATTCCTTCTGTAACTGACTCCATCAAACAAAATAAAAAGAAAATCTGCAATATTAGTTTTAATAACATTATAGAAGAAGCAAAAAGCTGGGCAAGCAACAACATAGATAAATTACCTTCTTCTGGAGAACAGGTAGAAATAGCCTTTTCTGATTTAGTAAAATATGGATATTCAGAAGATAATTTGGTAGATCCAACTACAAAGCAGGATTTTACAGATGATTGGAAAGTAATAATTACCAAAACAGAAAATCGTTTAGAATACAAAATTTATAAGGGAGAAGAATATATAAATCCTTCTGACTATTGTGGCTAAAATCCTTTATGGATTTTTTTCTTTATGATATAATGAAATAGGTGATTGGTATATGTATTTATTGTATGGGCTAGAAGATTATTTAATTCAAGAGGAAATCAAAAAAATAATAGAAAAAGATAAAATAGAAGAAATTAATATTAATAAATATAACTTAGAAAATAATATGATTGATAATGTAATAGAAGATGCTACTACAATTTCACTATTTCAAGATAAAAAAGTTATTATCGTAGAAAATGCTTATATTTTTTCGGGAACAACCAATAAAAAATTACCAGAACAAAATACAGACTTGTTATTAGATTACTTAAATCATGCAAATCCTAATACTGTACTGATTTTTACCTTAATAAAAGATAAAATAGATACAAGAAAAAAAATTACGACTTTGATGAAAAAGAATGGAACAATTAAGGAATTTAATACAGTTTCTAATATCAATAATTGGATTACAAAAGAATTAGAACCATATCAAATGGATAAAAAAGAAGTAGAATATTTTATCAATAGAGTAGGGAATAATTTATCTATTTTAAAAGAAGAAATAGATAAATTAAAGCTTTATAAAGATGATGAAAAAGTTATTACACAAAAAGATATTGAACAACTAACACATAAAAATATTGATACGGATACTTTTAAATTAATAGATTCTATTTTATCGACAAGAAAAAAAGAAGCTTTAGAGTCTTTAGAAGAAATGATGAAATATGGGGAAGAACCTATTGCAATTATTATTATGCTTGCCAATCAATTTAGAATTATGTATCAATCAAAACAATTATTAAAAAAAGGCTATTCTGAAAGAGAAATAGCAAATTTACTTGAAATTCATGAGTTTAGAGTTAAAAAAGCTTTGGAAAAGGGCAGAAAATATAGTAGTGATGAAATATTAAAAAAATTAGAAGATTTAGCAGATTTAGATTATCAAATCAAAAGCGGACAATTGGATAAAAATATTGGACTAGAATTATTTATTTTAAACATGTAAAAAGAGCTATAATTAATAGCTCTTTTAAAATTCCATATTTAACAAATCATCATCATCAGATTCATCTATTGTTTCTTTTTTTACTTCTTTTTTATCAGGTTTTACTTCTGATTTTACTTCTGGTTTAGATGGTTCTGTAAAATCTAAACCCCAATCATCTGCCACCTCTGTTTGTATTTTTGTCTGATTATCTTCTTTTTTGTTTTCGGGTACTTCTTGTTTATTTTCTTTGATTTCTACTTTTGGTTTTTCTTGCGTTTGTGATAAATTTGTATATTCAAGAGCATGATTTAAATCATAAGTACTTCCTTTATCCTCTTCTGAATTTTCAAATTCGATTTGTTTTAAAACTTCTTCAAAAGTAGTATAACCTTCTACAACCTTTTCAAGTCCATCTTGAAGTAAAGTCGTTACATCTGATGTATATACTAATTTTCTTAATTGTTCTTTTCTAAGATTACTACTAATAGCATCTTTAATTTTTTGATCAACAATTAATACTTCATGAATCGCAATTCTTCCTTTATAACCATTACCACAAATTTCACATCCTTCAGCTGAATAAATCTCATCCACATCACGATGTAAAACTTTTTTAAACAATTCTTTTTCATAATCATTTGTTTTTCTAAGTTTACGGCAATGAGGACATAACTTACGAGCTAATTTTTGAGATATAATACCTTCCAATGAACTTGCAAGTAAGTATCTTTCAACATCCATATCTAGTAAACGTTCAATTGTATTCAAAGAACTGTTTGTATGGATAGTAGATAGAACGATATGTCCTGTAATAGAAGCACGAACGGCAATACGAGCAGTTTCTGTATCACGAATTTCACCAATCATAATAACGTTAGGGTCTTGACGAAGAATAGAACGAAGAGCAGTTGCAAAGGTTAAACCAATTTCGCTATTAGTTTGTACTTGATTAATACCTTCGATATTCATTTCAATTGGGTCCTCAACTGTAATAATATTAGTGTCTTCACGATTTAGTCTTTGCAAAATGGCATATACAGTAGTAGATTTACCACTACCAGTAGCACCAGTAACCAAAATAATACCATTTGGTTCTGAAATAATTTTTAATACTTTTTCGTAATTTGATTTAGAAAAACCTAAATTTTCAAGACCACTAGAACTCATTGAATAATCCAAAATACGGATAACAATTTTTTCTCCATTCATTGTAGGTAAACAAGAAACACGAAGATCTAAATTAATACCTTGTAGAGTTGCTTTAATAGCACCATCTTGTGGTAATCTTGTTTCTGTAATATTCATACCAGCAATAATTTTAATACGTGTCACCAAGTTCTTTTTAATAGAATTAGGAACTTCTGCATAGTCACTTAAAGCACCATCAATACGAATTCTAATTTTCATAAAATTTTCATGTGGATCAAAGTGAATATCACTGGCCCCTTTATTACTAGCATCTACTAAAATTTCGTTTACTACCTCAACAATCGGCATTTTATCGAAATCAAATTTTTTCAACATATGAATTTCCTCCCCATTTTATTCATTTTGGACTAGCATTTATCCTAAAACTATTATATAATAGTTTTAGGATAATGACAAGGTAAAGGTGACAAGTTTATGAAAAAAAATAATAAGGGGTTTACACTAATTGAAACTTTAATTGTCTCTACTTTTGTAGCTGCTACATTGACTTATTTGTTTATACAAATTAACAATACGTTGACAAATTATGATATTACATATCGTTATGATTCGATTAATGCAATCTATAATGCTAATACCATTACGTCTTATTTAAAACAAAATGGATATCAAAATCTAATTACATTAAGTGCTTCAAGTGGATATGTCGATATTACAACAAGTACTAATGTAAATGGAAATAGTACCTATTATAACTTATTAATAGATAAAACCAACGCTAAAACAGTTCTATTTACAACTGCTGATATGGGAAAAATAAAAGAAAATATTCAATCAACATCCTATTCAGAAGAATTAAAAAGATATATTAATAAAAAAGATGTTTCATCAAGTACTACGAATGAATATATCATCATAGTAGAATATAAAGATAATACTTTTGCATCAGCAAAGTTGGGAGGTTAGTAATATGAATAAAAAGGGATTTACCTTAGTAGAATTTGCCATTTCCTTTTGTTTAACAGCCGCTATCGCACTTCTTATTATGCAACTCATTTTATCTATGAAAAGTATATATCTAAATGGAAACATAAAAACAACATTATTAAGTAAACAGGGTATTATGTTAGAACGTATTTATAAAGATTTCGATAACAACAATTTAAAAAGTGTAAGTAGCTGCGGCTTATCTTGCTTAACTTTTACTTATATGAATTCGAAAAATGAAACATTTTCAGCAGACTTAAAATTAGATCCTTATAATGCAACTATTACTTATGACGATTATACTATTAAATTAAACAATGGCTCTTATATAGGGGATATTGATGTCGATAATTCTACTATAAATGGTGTTAATGCATCTTATAATAATTCATTATTGGCGATTCATATTCCAGTTTACAACGAATTTGTAGAAGGAGATATGGGATTTAATTTAACCTTTCCATATAACAATGTAAATACTTCTGTTAATATTTCTATGTCTTTAAAGAATGCAACCATTACATTAGATGGTATGACTATTCCATTAACATCTGTAGCAAACATAGATGGTACATATGCAGAACTTTTCTATCACAATATAGCTTCTACTCAAGAATTATTTCAATCTGTAGATGAAGTAAAAAGAAGTGAAACAACTAATAAAAGAAGTGCACTATTTGCTCTTGACCTATTTAAAGGAAAATACCAAGAAAATCTAAATACCAATGTTTTTGAATTTTTATTGTTATATCCTAGTTATAGTGCAACAGAAAATAATCATTGGTATCAAATAAATAATTTTTTCAAAAATGAAATAGAAGGATATACACCTATCAGTATTGCATGGAATAATAAATGGGATTCTTATGGTCATTTTAATGGATTTACTAAAATAATAGAAGACAATGAATGTGGCTACATCAATAGTAATGACAGTACTCACAGTAATTGTTATACTTTCTTAGGTGCAAAAAAATTAGTAAACAATAAATTTAACTTTAATCAAAATGGAACTAACTTAACTGCTACTTCTGTTCGATTATTGGTTAGATGTGATGATTACATTAATAAATACGCTCTATCAAAAATAACACAATAAAATTAGTATTATACTTCCTGCTATCATAGCATGTAATATTCTTGCTACTAAATAGGGGAAGTATTTTATTTTAGTATCACAAATTAAACTTAAAATTTGGCTATGAATACTAAACCCACCAAAAGATAAAAATACAGTAATCCAGAAAACTTTTATATGATTGGAACAGTTTAGTAAACTAACTTGATTAATCCCTTGGGTCATTTCTAAAATACCGGAGAAATAAGGCATAATACTAGTTGGCAATAGATGGTTATGTTGAATAATAGCCGTAATCATGTAAAAAAAGCAGATACTTCCTAGGATTGTAATTAAAGTATCAAATGTTTTTTTTATAGAAGAAGATAAAGTTTTTCCAAAAGATTGTGTTTCTTTTTGATAAAAATTTCTTTTTAAGGTAAAAAAGGAGAAAGAAGAACTTTCTTTTGATGCATAAAAATTTTGAAATAAAAAAGCTAATATAAAATTGGTAATATAGGTGATTATTAAAATAAGAATACTTAGTTTAAAATCATTTAACAAAATACGAACTGTACCTAAAATAAATAAAGGACTGGCAAACTGCGAAATCATCAATATTTTTGTGGCTTCTTTCTCATTCAGCTTTCCTTTTTTCAATGCCTCTTTAATATAAAAGGCATTTCCAGGTGACCCTGTCAACATACTCATCATTAAAATAAATGCTGCATTTTCATTCAATTTAAAAAAACTCATAATCGGTTTTGCAAATTCACTTGTGATTTCAATAAAACCATAATTCATTAAAAAATTAGAAAAGAGAAAAAAAGGTAACAAAGCAGGTACGACTTTATAAAACCATAAATGAATTGCCTCTTTAATGGTTACCATAATTAAGTCAGAGGAAACAATTAATTCAATTGTTAAAAATAAAAATAAAATTAAGCATAATAATTTATTAAGACATTTCATAATTCACCTCTGCACGCTTATACTATAATGATATTGTTTTTAGAAAGGAACATGATATGAAATTAAATAATCAAAAAAGAAATAAACGATTTATAATTTTATTTTTTCTTTTATTCTTATCGGTTATTATTCCATTACCTTATTACATAGAAAAAGACGGGGGAATAATTGATACAAGTGGGCGAATAGAAGTTGAAAATGCCTATCCTACCAGTGGCAAATTTTATATGACCTATGTAAGTGAAATGAAAGTAAACTTACCAATTTACATCATTAGTTTTTTTGAAAAAAATTGGGATTTAATCAAAAAAGAGCAAGTGGTTTTAAATAACGAAACAGAAGAAGAGAGTAATTTTCGCTCTAAATTATTACTAGAAGAATCTACTCAAAATGCCATATTAGCGGCAACCACTCTAGCACATCTTTCACCCATTATTCAATCAGAAGAATGTTATGTCACATATGTAGATCCAATTGCTCAAACCGATTTAAAAATAAAGGATAAAATTAAAAAAATAGAAGGAATAGAAGTAACAAATAAAAAGCAAATCTCTTCTATTTTAAATGAATATAAAGAAAATGATACAATTGAAATAGAAGTTGAAAATGAAAATAAAATATATCATAGAACCGCTAGATTAATGAAGATAAATCAAAAAATAACCATAGGAATTATGATTACAGTAAAAAGAAATATGAGTACTAACCCTAAAATTGATATTCGATTTGAAAAAGGAGAGTCGGGTAGTAGTGGTGGATTAATGATGGCTTTAAATATCTACAACGCTTTAGTAGAAGATGATATTACGGGTGGTAAAAAAATAGCTGGTACTGGCACAATTGATGAAAATGGTAATGTTGGTGAAATAAGTGGAATTGTTCATAAAATTAGAGGTGCTGAAAATAATGCAGACATTTTTCTTGCTCCATCTGGAGAAAATTATGAAGAAGCACTTCGTGTAGTACAAGATGAAAAATTAAATATTCAATTAATAGAAGTATCTACATTAGAAGAAGCAATTCAAAAAATTAAAGAAGGCAATTAGGCCTTCTTTTCATTTAATTCTACATAAATTGTACGATCATAATTGTGCTGTCCAGTATTTTTTTCTTCTAGCTCATCGTCGGTAATTAAGAAAAAATTATATTCCAAACGATCTTCACCATTCGAAGTAACAGGATCATCCCAAGTCAAATCTAAATGACGCCAACTTCCATCTACAAATACACAATTCCATGTATGTTTTGGACTAAAAATTTTATAATTTTTAAATCCTAATTTATCTAAAAATAAAGCCATAGCGTCTGTATATCCACTACAAATTGCTTTTCCATTAAATAACACACCATATGCAGTATTTGAAGCGGATGGGGTATCTTCATTTAAACCATTTTTAATAGCATTAGCATGTTCTTCATCATATCTTGTATGATTAATAATATAATCATGAACAGTTTTTATTTTTTCTCGATCTGACATATTATCTGTAATAATTTCAGAAATAATTTCATCTATTTTTTGATCAATTAATTCAATTTGTTTTTTAGAATAAATTTTTTCAAATGTTACATAAACTCTTCCTAAGGTATTATAATTAACATAAATTTTGTTATAGCTATTATAAGTAGCAACAAAATTATTGATATTAGATAAAATATAATTATCTTTTACAATTTTTTCTGTATATTTAATGCAATCTGGAAATTCTTCTGTACAATAATAAGTTAATTCACTCCAACCACCATCTAAAGCAGTATAAAATAAATTTAAAATGTCTTGTTCCTTTTTTGGATAAAAGTTATCGGTTAATTGAACATAACTCCAATTGTTTTCTTTGTAATAAATATTATTATCTTTTACTAATTGTTCATCTTTGTATACAATTTTTTCCATTGCAAAACGCATTAAAGAAGAATAATTTGTAAAAATAAAACCAATTGTTAAAAGAAGCAATATGGAAATGATTAATTTTTTCATAGCATCACCAATAATAGTATATCAAAAGATATTCCACTTTAAAATAAGAATTGTCAAAACTATACAAAAAAAGAGTAATTTATATTACTCCATATTATTAACTTTTAAAGTTAATCTTGATTTAGTACGAGCTACATAGTTTGCTGTAATAACGCCAGCAGAAGCTGCTTTATCAATTCTCTTAATAGCAACTGTTAAAGCTTCACCAGCAGCTGCTTTATCTTTAGAGGCAATTGCTTTTTCTACATTTTTAATAGCTGTTTTCATACTTGCTTTAAAATTGTTGTTTTCTACTTTCTTTTTAACACTTGTTTTTACTGCTTTTTTAGCATTTTTCATATTTGGCATTTTCTTCACCACCTGTCCTAATATAAATCTACTATATTTTAACAAATTTTATTTAAAAAAGCAATATTTTATTTGAATTTGGGCAAATTTATAATAGGTGATAGCATGAAACATGAAGTTGATTTAAGTAAATATTCTATTCGAACCGATTTAGTAATAGAAAAAGAAAATAAAAATTTTGAACATCAAGAAGAAAAAATCGATAATATCAAGATTACTACTACAAAATTAAAAGAAAATAATATGGTTCCTAACAAAAAAGCAGGAACTTATGTCACAATAGAGTTTGAAGATATAACCGATAGTGATAATGCTAAAAAAGTAGAGTCTGTTTTTGAAAAGGAGTTAAAAAAATTATTAAAAGAAACAAAAATAAAAAAAACCGATTCCTGCTTAGTTGTTGGACTTGGAAATATTGATTCTACACCAGATTCCATAGGACCATTAACCGTTCAAAATATCATTGTGACAAACCATATTTATTTATATGATGAATTAGACGCTAATTATAGAAGAGTGAGTTCTATTGCTCCAAATGTAACAGCTGTAAATGGAATTGAAACAGCTGATTATATTAAAGGAATTGTAAACATTTTGAAACCTGATTTTTTAATTGTGATTGATGCTTTAGCCAGTCGTTCTATTGAAAGGGTAAATAAAACAATTCAACTTTCTAACACAGGTATTACACCTGGGAGCGGAGTTGGAAATAATCGTACCGAAATTAGTGATCAAACACTAAATATACCAGTAATTGCGATAGGCATTCCTACTGTTGTAGATGCTGTAAGTGTGGTTGCAAATACCTTTCTTTTTATGGAAAAGCATTATGCGTTTTACAAGGATTTTTATCAAAATCCAATGAGCAAAATGATACCACCGGGTCAAATTAATTATATGAAAAAAGAATTTAAGATGAAAAAAGAAGATAATGAAAAAATATTTGGAGTATTAGGAACTTTAGAAGAAGAGGAAATAAGAAATCTTATTTTTGAAGTACTAACACCTATTGGATATAACATGATTGTTACGCCTAAAGAAGTAGATTTTGTTGTAAAAAAATTAAGTTTACTATTAAGCAATGGCATCAATAATAGTATTCATTTTAAAAAATGTAATAATTGTTAAATAAAGGAATATCTTCTATTAGGGTGAATAGTATGAATGATAATGTTAATATTTTAAATGAATATATGTCTAACATCAAAGTGGAAACAAATAATTTATATAATTTACATTTTAATGTAATTGGAATGAGTTTTATGGGATTACATAAAAAACTACAAGAATATTATGAAAATTTTAATTTATTTTATGATAATATAGCGGAGCGCATTAAAATGTTAAATGGGTTTCCAATTACTTCACTACCAAAAATAGAAGAAATATCTACAATTAAGTCTATGAAAAGCATGGATTTTAGCGCAAATCAGGTTTTTAGTATATTGGATAATGATTTTTCCTTTTTAACTGAATATACCAAAGATCTAATAAAGGTATTCCAAGAAAAAAAGGATTATTATACTGATCATATTTTAACGAACATTTTGATATACTTAGAAAAAGAATTATGGATGATAAAAAGTAGTTTAAAATAATTTAAAGCATATAATTTATTGGTGATAAAATGAACCATATTTTATATGCTTTTTTACTAACCACTATTGCTGGTTTTTCAACGTTAATTGGAACAATTGTTATTTTTATATCTAAGAAAAAAAAGGATTCTATTATTATTAGTTCGCTTGGTTTTGCGAGTGGGGTCATGATTTTGATTTCTTTTACGGATTTAATTCCTAATAGTTATCTTTTATTTTCGGGAACCTACAGTATAATTGTTTCTATATTACTTCTACTTATATCTATTAATATTGGAATTTTATTATCTAAATTATTAAACAAATTTATTCCAGATGATCAAAATTCGTTATATAGAGTAGGGGTTTTATCCATGGCAGCCATTATCTTTCATAACATTCCAGAAGGAATTGCTACCTATATTACAAATTGTTCTGATCAAGCATTAGGATTAACCCTTACAATTGCAATAGCGTGTCATAATATTCCAGAAGGCATCTCTATAGCTGTTCCTATTTATTATGCAACAGGAAGCAAGAAAAAGGCTTTTTTGTATACCTTTATATCAGGTATATCAGAATTATTTGGCGCTGTCATCGCTTATTTATTTCTGGCGCCTTATGTAAATGATTTTTTCATGGCCATGTTATATGCTATTATAGCTGGGATTATGGTTTATTTGGTTTTAACCGAGTTATTAAAAACATCTCTTAATTACCATAAAAAGAAAATTACATGGATATCTTTTATGATTGGTTGTCTTTTTATTTATTTTAATCATATTTTATTTCATTAAAAAAGAGAAAGTCTTTCTCTTTTTTGGGTTATTATCTTAATTCAAATGAATGATCGTCATTTTCATCTAAATGGAACGAATGACTATCTTCATCGTCAAAGCCCATTTTTTCGTTAGTTACTTTATTTGTTTTGTGTGTATCACAATTCATTACTTTGTTTGAAGTTTTATTAGATACGTTGTTTTTACAGTTACTAACTGAATTCATTTTTGAATTATTTTTGTTCTTTGCCATTTTTAATCACCCAGTCTTATTATTTGCAATTTGTGAATTAATATTCAAAAAATATATTGGAAAAATATGGTAATTTTGATATAATTGACACATAGTAGGAAAGAGTAGGGAAGTGTGATATAATGAATTATTTTTTTGTTGCATTATTAATACTGTTTGTTATATTAGGTTTTATAAAATATAATATATTAAATAAAAAAATTTTAAATAATAAAAAAGAGTCATTAAACAGTTTTGAAATTGGTCGCCAAGGTGAGCAATATATATGTGACTCTATTGAAAAAAAATTAGATATTTACTATAAATTAATTCGTAATGTATATATACCTATTGAAGGGAAAAAAACTGAAATAGATATTTTATTGGTTACTTCTTTTGGTATTTATGTTATCGAAAGTAAAAATTATCATGGAACAATTTATGGTGATGAAAATGATTTCAAATGGACACAATATTTTTCAAAACAAAAAACATATCAGTTACCAAACCCAATCAAACAAAATAATTATCATATTCAATTTCTTAGTGATTATTTAAGAAAAGATAAAAACAATTTTAAATCTTATATTGTATTTGGTAAAGATACTATAATTAAGAAAATAAAATATAATCATTTAAATACAACAATTGCCAATAGCAACTGTTTAATAGAATATTTACGAGATGATATGCATCATTCTGATATTATATATAGTCATGAAGAAATAGATAAAATTTACATAGATTTAAAATATTATTGTGAACATTCTAATTTATCTAGTTCCGATAGTAATTCTAATTAGTTAACATAATATATAAAATGGCAATTTTAAAAGTTCCTATAATGAAAAAAAAGAATGGTAAATATTACCATTTTTTTTGAGCCAAAAATAGGCGAGGTTTCCCCACGAGCCTATTTTTTATATCCATAACCTTTTTGTTTTAATTCTTCTATATATTTTTGTTTTAATATTTCAATCTTTGCTTCTCGTTTGGCAATATCTTTAAGCCTAAATTCTTTCAATACACTTTCCATTAAAATAATAGTAATAACAATAGTAATTATTAAATAAAAAATAAATTTTCCTGTATTCATTATACATCTTTCCTTATTAGTTCTTTAGTTTTAAATTCTTCATTTGTTAATCTATTTCTAAATATTATTTCATAATCACATATACTTGCTATTTTTTCTATCATATTAAAATCTATACTTATTTTCTCATTTTCATAATCAGATAAAGTACTTTGTCCAATGTTTAAAAGTTTAATTAAATCACCTTGTTTTAATTTTTTTTGCTTTCTCATATATTTAAGCGCTTTTCCTATCATAACACCACCTATATCAATTATCGTCTAACCCGATATTTTTCGCTTGACAAATCGGCAATACCGATTTATAATTATTTTAGATATATCGTTAATACCGATATGCATAGAAAAGAGGTAAAACATGAAAAACGCATTAATAACAATAATCAATGGAGAAATAACATACTTCAAAGACAATAATGGGGAATACTCAAAAGAGATGACCAAAATCAATTATGCAATCAATATGGCTAACACAGATAGAAATATCGGACCTGCTATTTTAAATTGCTACAGACAAGGGAATTTATTTGACAAAATAAAACCATACATTATGAAATCAGTACAAGCAACTATAGAAGAACGCCCAACTGATAACGGTAGCAAATATGTTATCATAAAAATAGATAACAAAGAGATATAATCATGCATGATCTATATCTCGTCATATATGCCAAAAGAGATACTGAAATAATCTATAGGCTAGTATATTGGCCTCCGCTATACGAAAATCACTCCTATACTAGTATGGGCTGGTACATTGTAGATATACAACGTTTCTACAATGGACGCTTTTATACTTTAGAAGAATACAACAAATTAAGTAACATAGACCATTTAAAATGGCTAAAAGCAAATAACAAAAAAATAAAAAAAGAACATAAGAAATATCTTAGAAGAAAAGCAATAGTAAGGAAATTATTTAAAAAATATCTTTAAATAATTTCTAAATGGTTCTAACAGTCTCATTTGGGTGCAACTCCTAAAAGAACCACCTCTAATCGAAAGGAAGATACTCATGGAAACAGAAATTTTAGAAACATTACAGATAATAGCAGAGTTATTAAAAATGCTCGTATTATTTAAAATGCTAGATTATAGCTTTAAACTAATTCGTTTCATGGGTATCTTTCATTTTTAAAAGGAAGGAGAGTATATATGTTAAATTTATTAACTGACGGACAAGCTGTACAAAGTGCTTTAGATTTCTCTACAATCGATACAACAGGTATTGTAGCAACTGTAACTGCAGGTCTTGCTTTCGGTTTTACTACTTTTATGGCAGTAATCGGAATCAAAAAAGCATACGGATATGCAAGAAAAGCAATCAAAGGAGCTTAATAGTTTAAAGGGAAGTTTTTCCCTTTAGATTATGATTATATAAGCAAACATATTGGGGAAAATGTTTGCTACAAAGGTGGCGAAATATGAAAAAACTATCAATTATATTAACAATCATCATTAGTTTTTTGTTTATGAGCAACGTAAATGCTGAAGAATTAAAATACGATCAGACAAAGCCTTTTGAACATTTAACAATGACTAATACAATTGATTTATCAGACGAAGAAGTAACTACTCTAATGAAGAAAGCAAACTATACTGATGAATACATAACTAAATATTTGTTGAGAAGAAATTATGCTTTACAAAATAATAAAAGTGGTAAATATTATTTTGTTAATCCTGGTAATATTTACAATCTTGCCTCAGATAGAATTTTTATAAATTTGAGTTCTGAAAATATTAAACAAGGATGGATTGAAATTTCTAATTCCAGAGATGGAGCTTCAACAGATATTTATTACAATATTGAGTCGAATGATGGCTATACATATTATACATATGACTATAGTACAACTCCTTCAACAAATTCTAGTAAATGGTTTGCAAGTAATAACAAATTGTTTCAATTTACTTATAATAGTAATAATGTTATTTACAATGGATACAATTTAATGTGTCTATCATATTTCTATGAAACAAACATGAAAGGACAATTAAGTTATAAAAAAGGTGCATTTGGTGGAACTAGCGATATTATAGTAGATGATGTTACATATTCAATAAATGATACTTTACCAATTACCTTAGAAAATGGCTATCATTCGTTAATAAGCCAAGGCCCGAAAATAAATATATCAAGTACATTAAAAAATGAATTAGGTGAAATAATAAATATTAATTTTTCTGAATTTGATAAAGAAAAATATATTTATCTATATAATTTTAATAATCAACCAGGCAATGAAAATTGGCACGAAATAACTGAAAATGATTTTGAATATACTTCTGTTTTAAATGGTACTTTATATGTTCAGGCAATTGATAAACAGACTTTTAATGAAACAAAAGAAATGAAAACTATTTTATCTGCAACATATACATTCACAAAATTACTTATGTATGAAGATGTAATCGACACATATAATATGTCAGATTATACGGAAGTAGAGTATAGATATTATGGAAATAACCCGTCGATGTTTTATTATAGTACATATAGATATGGACAAGTACCAGAAGATATAGATTGTATAACTGGTACTGGTTTTTATGAATGCAATTTATTAAGCATAAAAGAAATTATATCTAATTTTTATTACTATACAACAATAAAAACAGAAGACGATGAGTATCTTTATAAAAGAATATTTGCTTACGAAGATAAGCCAACATATTCAATTAAAGAATATGATCACGCCGTAATAGAGGACTTTTCAAAGTACCCCGTTAATAGTGACTTTTTCTATAATCACTATCGTTCATTTACATTAGATTTATCAATGTATTTAAAAGAAGAAAATAGAGGTAGATATGTATATGTATATTATTCGACAGATATTTATGATAAAACTATTAAAACTAGTCAATCAAGTTGGAATAATGATACTAACACAAATAATAAACTAGATGATTTAAATTCTGAGACCATAAAACCTCCAACATATCAAGAAAACACTGAAAAAGAAGATAATTATTTTCTAGGATTTTTTATAGATTTAATCAATAAAAAATTTCCTATTATTAATCAACTTAGTTTCATAATATCAACATTTTCAATTAAAGAAAATGATGATATACCCAATTTGACGGTTGATTTATCCTCTATGGGAATACCTGGAAAGGTAACTCTCATTGATATAGAAACCTATAAACAGTGTAGAGAAATGCTATTTTTCTTTGAATATTTTGGAATTTGTATGATAGGAATACCTAAAATAATAAATAATATAAAATCAAGTCTAGGAGGCGATAAATAATGTCTACAGTGATAAAAGCAGTTGCATCTGTTGGCGTATTGTCACTATTAATATTAATTATTCCGTTTTCCATATCATTGCCTAGCGATGTTATAACATTCTTTGAAACAAACCCATTACAAAAACTATATAATTATGCTAATTTTTTCTTTCCTATAGGGTTTGCTTTAAAAATGTTAATAGCAATATGGTTATCTAAATATGTATCTATATTTTGGGATATGTTAAACTGGATATACAGAAAGGTATTAGGATAATGGACTTTAAAGTTATATTCAAATCACTCTTAAATGCCTTATTAAGTATACTTAAAATGTTTCTTCCTGTGATAATAATTATTATAATATTAATAATAATTATTATACTTATTTATATGCTATTCTTACTTTATTTTAGAATCTTTAAAAAAATGAAACCTAAAAAAAGCTTATTTAGAGGCAAACAAGAGAAAGAATCAAATATATTAAAAAAAATATTTTGGTTATTTCCTAGACAATTAGCCTATGATACTATTACACGAGACCCGGACGAGTTTAATGAGTTCGGCATTCATATTGTAATTGGAGAGCAGGGAAGTGGCAAAAGTATGACTGCCATTTACTTGTTAGAACAATGGAAACAAAAATATTTAAAAATGAAAACATACACAAATATGGGCTATAAATATGAAGATGGAGAATTATCTCATTGGAAAGAATTAATAGAAAGAAAAAATGGCAAATATGGTATAACAAATGTAATAGATGATTTAAAAGCTTGGTGGAGTAATAAAGACAGTAAAGATTTACCACCAGAAGTATTAGCAGAATTATGCCAACAGAGAAAGCAAAGAAAGGCAATAATAGGAACAATTCAGGTATTTAGTGAGGCTCCTAAACCTATAAGGAGTCAAACACATTATGTATATGTTCCTATTACTATTGCCGGTTGTTTAACAATCGTCAGAAGAACAAAAGCAAAATATTATGATATGGAAAATGATAGATTTAAAAAATATTGTGGTTTCTTTATATTTGTACATAATCAAAGATTAAGAAATGCTTATGATACATATAAAAGAATTGAAAAGTATAAGGATATCGAGTTTGCTACACCGGAATGGGCTAAGTCCGAGTAGCACAGGACCCCACTGGGGTTGTGCTTCGGACTGATACATTCGTTGTCAAACGGATAACGGAGACTTGTAAAAGTCGAGTATATGCCACGCAGTGGAGTTGATAAAAGAATGTATCCCATAATGGAGTTATAACAAAAGAAATATTTATTTTTTCTTTTGTTGTTGCCCCCCTATGGCGAATAGGTAAAAGTTTTTGTTTTACTTTTTTCAAAAAGTAATAAATGAATAGTTATACACGTAGTAGTAGAACTCAATATCATACCAAAATAGATAATTTAAAATTTTATAGAGATTGTCGGGAGTATTTGAAACGCCCGGCATCTCTATTACTTGATAGTAGTCTCATATTTCAAACCAATTATAAAAAATATACTCATAAAATAATCAAAATAGGGGACTATTATCAGATTTATGATTACAACAAGATAAGTTTAAAAAAAGATAAAAATTTAGAAAAAATAAAATATCAATGCAATATAAAAAGTATTCCCAATAATTTTGATATTCCCGATATTGTAACACAAGAATACCAAAAATATATTAATAACCCACTTTATAAGAAAAGTAGGGTAGAGGGAGAATTAAAACATATAGATATCCCACCCAAAATAAAAACAAAAGAAAATCAATTAAAAACAATTGATATAAAAAATATCAATCGTGCTAAATTTGAAATACAAAGATTAGTAAAAGCAAACATTAATGAATTTAAAACATTTATTACATTAACATTTGCTGAAAATATAAAAGACATAGAACAAGCTAATAAAAAATTTAATTCTTTTAAAACATATATAAAAAAGTTAAAAAATGATTTTAAATATGTATGCGTTCCCGAGTTCCAAAAGCGAGGAGCAGTACATTATCACCTTTTAACTAATATAGATTATACCGATTTTAATTTATTAAGTAAAGAAGAAAAGAAAATATGGAATCCAAGTTCCAAAAAATGGCATGTCGGAAGAAATATAAAAGGTTGGAATAGTGGTTTTAGTCAAGTAAAAAATTTACAAGGAATTGAAGTTATAGGATATATAACTAAATATATTACAAAAGATATCGATAATCGTCTTTGGGGAAAACGAAGATATCTTCATTCAAGAAATTTAATAACGCCAAAAGTTAGTTATATAGATATTAACAATATAGAAGATTTTAGAAGATATGTTGATATAACAAACAATTCTATTTTAATATATACTTCTACATACAAAAATATTTATGAAGAAACTGTAGACTTTCTAGAATACAAAAAGGAGTTAATATGAATTATTTAAGTATTTTAATGATTATTATATTTATAATATTATCTATTCGAGGAATTATTATATTTATTTATGATATAATTAAGATGTTACAAGATAAAATGAAAAAACGTAGATTAATTAAGATATTAGAAGAAATTAGAAAAGATTTATTTTAGTTAACATAATATATATTATCGGAACCAAGATATTATTATTTAAAAGACCTATTTTTTCTTATATTTATGGTCTTTTTTTATATTATAATGAAAGAATATTTTATTTATTTTTTATTACTATTAAATTAATTATTATCTATTTAGTCATATAATAAAAATTTGTTATAAATAAATTACTTTTAAATTTTTCATAATGTAATGTTTTCTTAAAATAAATTTCTATATAAATATTAAATTTAACGTTTAATATTTATAATATTGTTCTATAATAATTCAATCACATCTTTAGGCGCACATTTTAAGCGTTTTTTTATTATTAAGTTTAACAACTATACATCTCGATTCTTCAGAAAACACATTCCTTTAAAAATTTATTCATTCATTGTTATAGGATCGCATTTATTCTCTCCTCTATTGTCATCTAAATAAATAGGGGACTTGAACAAAAAAATATACCTAAATATTAGATACATTTCTGGATTGTATTTCAGCAATTTTGGAAAATACTTCACTAGCATTTGTTTCATTAATTTCTGTATATCCGAGTTCTCTTAAAGCTTGAACTTTTATAGTATTTAATTCTAATGTTCTAGATAATTTTTCTTCCATTTTATGCTCAATTTGATTTACAAAGCGTTTATGAGATTCCGCAATTTTACTTTTAGATACTCCCCCACCCTGATATAATCTCATTGCAGAGAACATAATACTTTCAAAAGTAAATTGTTCTTCCTCATCATAAACAAATTCCATTGGTTTTACAAATCCAGCTGCTTTGGCCATATAAGCTAAAATATATTTTAATTCTTTAGAACTTTCCATTGTTTGCAAATAATTATATAGATATTTATAAGTTTGATAACTAGATTCTTTTTCATCATCGTCTTCTAATTGTTCTTTCATAATATCAATAATATTGTTCATTAATTCTTTTTGTTTTGCATTTAAACCATCTAAAGAAGCATTAGTTGGTGAATTTACAATTGTAGAATGTTCAAATAAACTATTAATTCTTGTTTCCACCTCTAAAATATAATCGGTATCAACCTTAATAGAATCCAACTCTTCAGCTGATTTAATTCCTAATAAATTTAATAGTAATACTTTTTTATCCTTAGGCCATTTATTTAAATCATCTAATTCTAGATAATTATAAATCATTTGTCTAGATACTCCTAAAAATTTTGCTAATTTAACTTTTGATATTCCAAGTTCTCTTAAAATTTCATTTAATCTGTCCATACCTTAGAACCTCCTATTATCATTTTATCACTTATGTGTCAATTGTCAAGGTGTAAAGTAAAAGTAAAGAAAAAGAAAGAAAAATTCTTTCTATAAATACCATAATTTTTGATTATTTTTTCTAACTTCTTTGATAATTCCACCACCTAAACAAACTTCACCATCATATAATACACAAGCTTGACCAGGTGTTACAGATTTAACTCCTGAAGGATATTTAACTAATATTTCTGTATCATTAATCGATTCGATTTCTACCGCATTATCTGGTTGTCTATATCTAAATTTCGCACTTAATTTATTTGTGTTAGGCATAGTAATAAAATTAACATGATCGATAACACACTCGGTACTAATTAAATAATCTTCATTTTCACTGATATATAAAATATTTTGATTTAAATCTTTTCCAACTACAAAGGTGCGATCAGAATGACCACCTAAATTAAGGCCTCTTCTTTGACCAATTGTGTAATACATTAATCCAATGTGTTTTCCAACCACTTCATTTGTTTCAATATCTACTATATTTCCTTCTTTATTTGGCAGATAATTTTTTAAAAAGTTTTTAAAATTTCTTTCTCCAATAAAACAAATACCGGTAGAATCTTTTTTTGTTGCTGTGATTAATTCATACTCCTCTGCTATTTTTCTTACAGCAGGTTTTTCTAAATCACCGACAGGAAATAAAACATTTTTTAATTGCTCTTTAGAAACTTGCGATAAGAAATAAGACTGATCTTTATTATTATCTACACCTCTAAGTAAATTACCATCTTTCATTCTAGCATAATGTCCGGTTGCAATATAGTCTGCGCCTAATTCTCTTGCTTTTTTAGCAAACATATCAAATTTAATATATTTATTACACATTACATCTGGATTTGGTGTTCTTCCTAACTTCAATTCATCTAAAAAGTAAGTGAAAACATAATCCCAATATTCTTTAACAAAGTCAACTCTATGTAGAGAAATCCCAATTTTTTTACAAACTTCCAAGGCATCATTATAGTCTTGTTCTTGAGGACATATATTTTCATTTAGAGTAGGGTTACCTAAAATATCATTATTTAAACTAGCATCCCAGTTTCTCATAAATAAGCCAATTACTTCATAACCTTGTTTTTTTAATAAAATGGCGGCTACACTACTATCGACTCCCCCACTCATACCAATTACTACTTTTTTCATACTATCGCCTTCATTCTTGAAACATTATAACATTTTTAAAGTAAAAGAAAAAGAGAAAAAACTCTTTCTATAGAAATATTTTATTAATAGCGACGGTTTAATTGTTTATAAGGCTTTATATCTTTTTTGTAAACTCTATCTCGATCTACTAAAACAAGCGGATTTTGTTTAAACCACTCAGGTAAAGAATCTACATCTGTCGTATCTGCCTCCAAGTAAGAATCCAATAAAAAAGCATTTGTACCACATTCCCCATTTATTAGAGTATCGTTTAATATATATCCTAAGTCTTTCAAAGATTGGTTCCATTTTTCAAAAATTTCTGGAGGAATAAAAGATGCTGAACGAGATAAATATTTCTGAACTTCTAATCCTAACGTTACGATTTCTTCTTTATTTCGGATATATTGTTCTTCTTCATTTTTTAAAATTAAATAAAGATTAGGACAAATAACATCCTCATAAGACCATTTAAAATTAACAAGTTTAAATACATAATCCCCGATTTTATAACAATTAGCAGTAGAACCGCCCCCAATAAATTTGCATTCTTTGGATTTACTTAAATCTAAATATTTGGTAGTCCATTCATATAAAACTGGCAATAGTTCACTATCTAAAACTTTTTCACAATGAGTTTGTTCCATAAGCTTCATCAAATAACGCAATCGAAAGGTTAATTCTTGATTTATTTTTTCTTCATATTTTTTAAATAAAGTAAGATAAAAACTATTAGTTGTTTGATAATACAAATTAATATTGGATTCTAATTCTTTCTTGTCATTATAGTATAAAAACTCTGCTAACTTATTTTTTTCATAATTTTTTAAAATGAAAGAACGAATTTTTATATAATCTATTTCATGATATTTTTTGATATGAGCGGCTAGTAAAGATACATCTGACACATCCATGTATTCTGGAATTCCCTTTTCTTTAAACATACTGATTTGTTCATAACTCTGAGGGATATCCGTTAAATAATCCAGTATATTTGGATATATTTCTTTAAAAAAAGGATAATCGTTTTCTACCAAATAATTCATAAATAGATATCTAATATGTAGATCTTGATGATTTTTAAAATATTCCGTTAATCGTAGATTCTCTTTATTGGTAATGATATAGAAAAAAACTACTTTTAATTTATTTTCATCTAATATTTCAGGATGTCTTAACACGAAATCAGTACCATATTTTGTATGAGATAAAATAGCAAACAATTTACTTTGATCAATTAAACTATAAAGTTCACTATATTTTTCTAATAAATAATTTATTTCTAAATGAAATTCATCTATATCATAGATCATTTCGAAGCATAAAGAAGGATACAAATCCATAATTTGTTCTAAAAAAATCTTTATAAAAGATACTTTATCTGGTTGATTTCTAATGAATTGAAGGAGATTATTTTTATTACCAGGATAAGATAAATAAGTAGATAGAAATTCTATATTTCCTTTTGTTAGTTCTTTTATCACATTACACATGAAATCATCTCTCTTTTAATTGTTTTTATTATACTAATTAAGAATAAAAAGTCAATAAAAAAAGAACTAATTATTGTTCTTTAAATAGAAATTAGTTGTATAAAGTAAGGAGTAACAAATGTCTCTAAAAGACTATATAAAATAATGCCAACGATAGAGAAAAGCAATATCTTTAAATAACCATTCATAATAACTTTAGAATTAATATCTAATTTATTAAAAATGCTATAGATAAAATAAATAGAAATTTTTAGTGCATAAATAACTAAAATAGTAAACAAAATATAAATTAATAAATTAGGAATGATATAAATGATTGTATACAAAATTCCTTTAGCGCCAAATGATAGAATAAAAGAAGTAACAGAGAAACCTAAAATAAAACTTTTAAAAAAATAAATAAATAGAATAAAAGAAATTCCAATAACAGAAATACCTAATAAAAAAACGGAAATGAATAAAATAAAATTTGATAAAAATGCATTCATAAAACAAGATAAATAGTTTAACTGATTTTCTTTAATATTTCCAATATAAGAGGTCATATAATCTTTTACATAACTTTGATCTGTTTTAGATAAAATCGTCATAAAGACGGTACCAGCAATAAATCCTATAATAAATAACAAACAAATGATAGAGAATATTTTTTTGTTTTGTTTTAATTTAGAATGAAATGCGTTTTTTAGTTTGTCCAATTGTTTCATATCATCACCTATTTCATACTATGTTTTTATAAACAAAATATTCCATTTTTAATTATTTTATATTATAATGGTAATTAATAGAGGTGAAACATGAAAAATCAAAAAAAGAAAAAAATAAATGGAACTAAAATAGCCGCTATTTTAATGTTAGTCGCTATGATAGCATCTTTTATATCCATGTGTTTTATGTATTTTTAAAAAAATAGATACCAATAAGTATCTATTTTAATTTGTCTAAAAAGCTATTTCCATTTGGTGATTTTACCTGAAAGTTATCAGCAATGGTAGCTCCAATATCACTAAATGAATTTAATTCATCTATGTATCCGTTTTGTTGAAATTTCTTAGAGTAAACAAGAATTGGTGTATTTTCCCTTGTATGATCTGTTCCTTTATAAGTTGGATCATTTCCATGATCTGCTGTAATAATCATTAAATCATCAAATCTTAATAAATCCATAATTTTTGGTAAATGATCATCAAATTCTTTCAAAGCATTCGCATACCCTATTGGATTTCTTCTATGTCCATATTTAGAATCAAAATCATTTAGATTTGCGAATAATAAGCCATGATAGTTTTCTTTTAATCCATCTTCTATTTTATGAATTCCATCTAAATTATCCGTTGTTCTAACATAATGACTAATACCAGAATAATTAAAAATATCACATATTTTTCCAATAGAATTTACATCATAATGTTCATTATTTAGGTAATTTAATACGGTATCATAGGCTGGATCCAAAGCATAATCGTGACGATTAGGAGTACGAGTAAAATTTCCTGGTGTTCCAATAAATGGACGAGCAATAATTCTTCCTACTTTCCATTCTGGTTTTAAAGTAATTTCACGAGCAATTTCACAAATTTTATATAGTTCTTCCAAAGGAACCACTTCTTCATGAGCAGCTATTTGAAGAACACTATCTGCCGAAGTATAGACAATAATACTTCCTGTTTTCATATGTTCTTCACCTAAATCTTTAATAATTTCTGTACCACTTGCTGCTATATTACCAATTACTTTTCTTCCTGTTCTTTTCTCTAATTCTTGAATCAATTCTTTAGGAAAACCAGTATTCAGAAAAGTTTTAAAAGGTGTTTTTGTAATGACACCCATCATTTCTAAATGTCCTGTCAAAGTATCTTTTCCATTGCTGACTTCATTTGCTTTTGTATAATAACCTACTACTGAATCTTTTTTTTGGTAAAGTAAGTTATATAGACCTAATTTTTTTAAATTAGGAAGTTCTACTTTAGCAGTTTCGATGGCATGCTTAATGGTGTTTGTACCTTCATCATCATATTTTTTAGCGTCTTTTGCTGCCCCTACTCCAGCTGAATCTAATACAATTAATAATATTCTTTTAAACATTTTATTCCTCCTCATCTTCACCATGTGGGTGAAATTTTGCATAGGCATCTTTCAATACTTGATTGGAAACATGCGTATAAATTTGGGTTGTGCTGATATCAGAATGCCCTAATAATTCTTGTATAGACCTCAAATCTGCACCATTTTCTAACATATGAGTTGCGAAACTATGTCGCAAAGTGTGTGGTGTAAAGGAATTCTTGATATTTCTTTTTATAGCTTGTTTTTTAATGGTCTTAAAAAATGATTGTCTACTAATTGCTTGTCCTCTATTATTTAAAAACAAATCATCTACATTTTTTTTATTCAAAAGAGGTCTGTACTCATTGATATAAAGATTTAAATAATGAAGGGCATATTCTCCAATTGGAACCATCCTCTCTTTGCTTCCTTTCCCCATAACACGAAGTGTTCCCATATCTAAATCAATATTGTATAGTTTAAGAGAAACTAGTTCACTAATTCGAAGTCCAGAAGAATACATTAGCTCTAACATCGCCTTATCACGATATGCATAAGGAGAAGTTAAATCTACTTCTAAAACCTTCATAATTTCTTCTTTTGTCAGTACTTTTGGTAATTTTTTTGTTGTTTTTAATCGATCTACATTTTGAATTGGGTTTGTTTTTACTAATTTTTCAATTAACAAAAAATTATAGAAACTAGTTAATACATTTAGATGATGATTGATGGTTTTAGGATTATCTTTTTTTTGCAAAATTTGAATATACTCTGAAATATCTTTTTCTTTTACCATTTTTAAATCTTTTTTCATTATTTTTTCAAATTCTAATAATGCATAACGATATGTTTGAATGGTATTATTGCTATATTTTAAATCAATCAGTAAATAATTTAAAAACAAATCTATCTCTTTCATATGATTCCCTCATTTTATTATAAAATATTTTTTTTGAAAAGCTACTTCATAATATTTAAAATCTTTTCTAGTAAACTATTAAAATCAAAAGAACAAGCTTTTAAAACGTCATCTTTATTTCCACTCTTACCAAATTGATCTAAAGTGCATAAATATTTTTTGTTGTATACATATCCTTCCCAACCATAGGAAGAACCTGCCTCTATAACAAATTTTTTATATCCTTTTGGTAAAATTTCTTCTTGTTCCGCTTCACTTAATTCTTCAAACAATTCACGATTTGGCATACTAACAACACGAAGAGGAATTTGATGGTCCCTTTTCAAAGCATTCGCAATATAAATAGCTGTATGTACATCGGTTCCAGTTGCTATAATGATACCTTTAAAATGATCTTCTTCTTGTATAATGTAGGCTCCTTTTTCGATATTTCTTTTAGAATGAGAGAGAATTGGATATTCTACCCTAGATAATAATAAAGCACATGGTTCTTTTCTTTTCAAAATTGATCGATAACAACCAATTAATTCATTTGCGTCACATGGTCTATATACTTTAAAATTTGGGATAGATCTTAATGACGCTATTTGTTCGATTGGTTGATGGGTTGGACCATCTTCTCCTATATTAATCGAATCATGAGAAAAAATATAAGTTACAGGAAGCTTTAATAAAGCACTCATTCGAATACTAGGCTTTAAATAATCAGAAAAAGCTAAAAAAGTAGATCCAAATGGTCTAAAATGCTCAATAGCAAGTCCATTTAAAATGGCTCCCATTGCGTGTTCTCTTACGCCAAAATAGATATTTTGCCCTGTATAATGGTTAATTTCAATATCACCTTTATTTTCTAGATAAGTTCCAGTAGGATAAGCTAAATCAGCAGAACCTACTATCATAGAAGGAATATAGGGAGATAAATAATTTAATATTTTTAAATTACTTACTCTAGTGGCCTCTTTTTCATCTAATGTAATATTAAATTCTAACTGATCAATCTCTATTTTTTCTGGCTCAAAATAGAATTGAAACTTTCTTTTTTGCTCAGAACTTAATTGACTATATATTTGATAGTTTTTTGTCCATTTATCATATTCTGAGTAAACTCTACTAGAAATTTGTTTTTGAAAGGTTCCTCTAGCTTCATCATCTACATAAAAAGGATTGAAAGGAATATTCCATTTTTGCTTTAATTGATGAATATCTTCTTCTGTTAAAACAGCTCCATGCACTTTATTAGTATTTTCTAGTAAAGAATCTTTCCCTAAAGTGGTTTTGATTTCAATAATCGTTGGCTTTTTATTTTTTTTAGCCTTTTCTATTGCTCGGTCAATTTCTTTTATATTATTCCCATCTTTTACTAAAATACTATCCCAACCCATACTTTCAAATTTCAAAGGGATGTTTTCTCTAAAGGTCTTATTAGTATCACTGGATAAACAAATATGATTAGAGTCATATAGAACAATTAAATTATTTAGTCCTAGAGCGCCAGCTAAACTTGCCGCTTCATTAGTTATCCCTTCCATTAAGTCACCATCACTACATAAAACATAAATTTTATGGTGAATCAAACCATTGGATTCTTCTTCTAATTTTGCTTCGGCTAGTGCCATACCTACCGCTGAAGCAAAACCTTGACCCAAAGGACCTGTTGTCATATCAACTCCAGGCGTAACATTTATTTCTGGATGTCCTGGTGTTCTAGAATTGATTTTTCTAAACTGTTTTAAGTCATTTATTGTTAAATAATCTGCCATAAATAAAGTAGCATATAATAAAGCACTTCCATGACCCGCTGATAGAACAAAACGATCTCTATTAATCCATTTTGGATCATTTACATTAAAATTGAGATGTTTTGAATAAAGTGTATATAAAATAGGCGCTGCTCCTAAAACAATTCCAGAATGACCACTATTTGCTTCTTTTATCATATCAATTCCTAATGATTTTATATTATTTATAATTCTTTCATTCATATTATCACCCTTATTATTCACTATATAGTATACCATGAAAATAAAAAAAATAGGTACACTAAATACCTATTTTTCTATTTTTCCCAATTTTGAAAAAGGAAATATTGTGGTATGAACAGTACCAATGATTTGTGACTGATCAATGCATCCAAAATATCTAGAATCCAAAGAATTATTACGATTATCGCCAACTACAAAATAAGTGTTATCTGGTATAATAGTATATCCTAAATCACTTAAATTAAAATCAGCTGTAATTCCTGTTCCATAATTTTCTTCTAGTTTTTCACCATTAATATATAAAACATTATTTTTAAATTCTACCGTTTCTCCAGGTAAACCAATAATTCTTTTAATGAGTTTTTCTCCACCAATATTAAAAACAACAATTTCAAATCTTTCATAATTTTGATCTAATTTATTTAATAAAAGAATATCGCCTTCTTCTAATGTTTTTGACATAGAACTTCCATCTACCCTAACCGGAGTTATAATAAAACTTCGAATTAAAACAATTAATAGCAATATTCCAAAAAATGGACCCCATTCTTTTAAAAATTTCATTTTTCTCTCCCCTTATACTCAAAAAAGGCACTATGCTGCCTTTTTCATTTCATCTTTATTTCTACGTTCTTTGATTTTTGGTGTACCAACAATATCTCTTAAATATGTTAATTTTGCTCTTCTAACTTTACCTTTTCTTATTACTTCAACACTATCAATTTTAGGTGAATTCATAGGGAAAGTTCTTTCTACACCAACACCTGAAGATATTTTTCTAACAATGAAATTTTTTGCTACACCACTATTTTTAATAGCAATAACAATACCTTCATAAGCTTGAACTCTTTCTTTGTTACCTTCAATAATCTTATAATTTACTTTTACAGTGTCACCAACACGGAATTCAGGTAAATCTGTTCTGATTTGATTTTTAGTAACCATTTCTAATTTGTTCATCGACATTTCACTCCTTTTCTATTTGTTTCTTCGTAATCATAAAAAGTTTCATCGGATTACAACATTACCATTCTAGCATAATTTATAATAAATTGCAAGTAAATTTCTGTGATTTTAGTGAGAAGCGTTTTATCTTCTTCTATGTTTTTCCTGTACTTCTTCTTCCTCATAAGTAGGAACTACTTTTTCTTTTTTTACACTTAGTTTCATTTTAATCTCATGTTCAATTAATGATATCTTTTTTTGTAATAAATGAATATATTTATCATCTAAATATTGACGATATTTATACTCAATCGTTTCTTTAAAACGTTCTATTTCTCCTAAAGCTATTCTACAATTGTCGTCATCACTATCATCAATTAAATTCATAATGTAATTTAAATAATATTCCAATTTTCTTTTAATTTTTTTCTTTAATACTTTTTCAATAAAAATCGGCTTAATAATAACCATAGATTCTACCTTAATATTTTTGTAATCTACTTGATTTTTTGGTTTTACTGGATACCCTTTTATTTTTTCTAAAGTTTCTAACGTTATTTCACCTTTTTGGTTCATTTTAATGACTGTATAATTTTTATTCTTCATAGGTATCACTCTTTTCTAATAAATCTGGTCTTCTTTCTTTTGTCTTTTTTATACTTTGTTCTAAACGCCAATTGGCTATATTTTTGTGATGACCAGAAAGTAAAACTTCTGGAACTTTCATTCCCATAAAATCAATTGGTTTTGTATAAACTGGATAATCTAACAAATGATTATGGAAGGAATCATTAATATGAGATTCTTTTTCAATTACACCATCTATCAAACGGATTATGCTATCAGCTACTACCATACTAGGTAATTCGCCCCCTGTTAAAACATAGTCACCAATACTAATTTCTTCATCTACTAAAGAACGAATTCTTTCATCAAAACCTTCGTAATGTCCACATAATATAATCAAATGTTTTTTCATAGACAATTCATAAGCATGACTTTGTTGATATGGTTTTCCTTGAGGTGTCATCATTAAAATGTAAGAATCGTCTGTTTTTAAATCTTGTAAGGCACGGTAAATAGGTTCAATCATTAAAACCATACCTTCGCCACCGCCAATTGGATAATCATCTACACGATTATGTTTATCTAATGTATAATCTCTAATATTATGAATTTTTATTTCTACTTTTTTATTTTGAATGGCTCTAGCAATAATGGATTCGTTTAAAAATGGTTCAAACATAGAAGGAAATAAAGTTAAAATATCAATTTTCATCTATTAAACCTTCTATATTATGTATATATATTTTTTTATTTTCTATGTCTATTTTTTGAATAAAGACTGGTAGATTAGGAATAAGATATTCTTTTTTTCCTTTTACTACTAACAAGTCTTGATATCCCTTACGAATCTCAACTACTTTGCCAATTAAGTGATCAGTGTAAACATCTAAGTTGATCATTTCTTCATCAAAATAGCCATCCACTTTTATTTCCTCTTTTTTAATGTAAATATTTTCTCCTTTAAAAGGTAGCATTTCATTTATATCAGTGACATTTTCAAACGTTATCATATCATAATTTTTATGAACTCGGTAATTTTGAATAATAAATGGTGTTTTATTCTTTCCTATATAAAGCTTATTTCCTTTTTGAAAAATTTCTTTTTTATAAGCAACATCTGATAAAATACGGATTTCTCCTTTTATTCCATGTGTGTTCACAAATTTTCCAATATAGATATCCATCTTCTTCACCTACTTACTTAATTCATAAAGTAAAATACTGGTTGCTACACCGACATTTAAACTTTCGCAAACATCACTCATAGGAATATAAACATATTCATCACATAGTTCTAAAATATCCTCTTGAATGCCATTTCCTTCGTTTCCCATTATTATACCTATTTTTTGATTTTTTTCAAGTGTTTTAATATCTTTTCCATGAGTTACTTTCGTTCCAATAATTTGATACTTTCCTTTTATGGTAGGAAGCCATTCTAATAAATTTTTTCTCATAAAATCCATATGAAAAATCATGCCTTGACTAGAACGAACTACTTTTGGATTATATAAATCTACACAACCATCTCCAAGAATAATAGTATCTACACCAAAAGCAACCGCACTACGAATAATGGTTCCCATGTTACCGGGATCTTGAATATTATCTAGAATTAAAATCTTATTTCCAGGAGTTTCTGCTTCTTTTACTTTTTCACAAACCCCCATAATGGTTTGAGGAGTTTCTGTTTCTCCTAAATAATGAATAATATCATTTGTTACATACATGGTTTCAATATTTAAAGGAAATATTTCATCTTGTTCTAAAATCAAAGTTTTTAAATAACCTGTTTTATAGGCTTCTAGTACTAAATGTCTACTTTCTACTAAAAAAAGTTGCTGTTTGTCACGATACTTTTTTTGATTTAATTTTTTAATTTCTTTTATTTTATTATTTTCTATTGAAGTATAAAGCATAAGTGTCACCCACAATATTGTATCAAAAAAAAAGAATAATTACTATTCTTTTCTATAGAATCTCTCTTTTTAAATTAGGATTTTGTAAGGCATTTACTAAAACATCAATTTCCTCTTTTGTATTATAAAGAGCTAGAGAGATACGAACTGTATTTTTAATGCCAATCTCATCTTTTAAGATTTTAGCGCAATGATTTCCAGCTCTTACACAAATATGGTATTTATTTAAATAAATGGCCAAATCTTGTGCAAAGACATCTTTGTAATTGATTGCAATAATTCCACTTTCTGCATGTTCATTATAAATGATAACATTTGGAATTTTCTTTAAAGAGTTAATGGCATAATTTTTTAATTCTTTTTCATATGAAGCAATATTTTCCATTCCAATTTGATTTAAATACTCAATTACTTTACCAAAACCAATCACACCAGCAATATTTTGTGTACCAGCCTCAAATAATTGTGGAATATCATCATAAATACGAACACCATCACTAGAAAAACTAGCATTCATCCCTCCACCGAAAATAATTGGTTTCATATTATTTAAATATTCTTCTTTTCCATAAATCACACCAACACCAGTTGGACCATACATTTTATGAGCTGAAAAAGCCATAAAATCAACATCTAACTCTTGTACGTCTACTTTCATATGAGCAATACTTTGAGCTGCATCTATCACAACCAAAATACCTTTTGAATGGGCATATTCAATAATTTCTTTCATTGGTCTAATATCACCAGCTACATTTGTAATATGCGCTAGTGAAATTACTTTGGTTTTATCTGTTACTACTTTTTTGACATTTTCAAGTGTTACTTTTAAATCGTCTAGTTCAATATAACGAATTTGAATTTTTTTAGAATCTTTTAATTCAAACCATGGTAGTACATTACTTGCATGTTCACTTTTAGTAAGAATTACTTCATCATTTTCTTTTAATTGATCTTTAAAATAACCAAATATAATTTTATTTAAAGAGTCTGTTGTTCCACTAGAAAAAACAATCTCTTTACTATTTTTTGCATGAATAAAATTTTTAACTAACTCTCTTGTTTTTTCATACATTGTATCTACTTTTAAACTAATGTCATAGTCACCTCTATGAGCATTCGCACTATAATGATTATAATAATCACTAATAGCGTTACTTAGCACCGTAGGTTTTAAAGTAGTAGCGCCATTATCAAAATAAATAATTGGGCTTTTTAATATTTCAAAATCTTCTCTATTCATTTATTCACCCCCAGTACTTATGAATAATATCTGATATTTCATCATCGTTTTCTTTATTTAAAAAACCTTTTATTAATAATTGATTACATAATTCTCTTGGAATACCTCTACTCATTAAATAAAATAAAGTTTCTTCTTCAAATCGTCCAATAAAAGCAGCATGATTTGCTATAACATCATTGTTTTCAATCAACAAAATAGGATCAATGGTACATTTTTTTTCATTAAATGTGTAAATTCTAGTATCTTGATTAACATTACAATCGATGACGTCTTTTGGAACAATACCTTCTATGTGAAAATGAAGATTTCCTTCTTCAAAATTAACAGCTCTCGCTTCTACATTACTTTTTGTATGAGCTGCTTGATGATTCACTTGAATGGTATAATGTTCTTCAGTCGTGGCAATAGAACGAATTGAAATATCACAACATGCATATTCTCCTATTAAATCTACTACAATATTTTCTTTTACATCTTTGCATGTTAAAAATTCATTCATTTGTAAACTACTATTTTGTTTTAATACATAGTGATAGTTTGTTTCTCCTTTTATTTGATTACTAAAATGTTTTATTTTTAACGTAATATTACTTTCCAATTCTATCCAAAGAGGAAAAGAAGAAGATAGTTTCAATTCACACTCCATATCATGAAAAACACGCATAATTAACTGATTTTTTTCTTTTTTTAATTCGTAATTTTCTTCTTTTATTTGATCTACTAGATCATCTAATACTATTTTATTCATTTTTTATTTTTGAACCGTGCTAGAGTACTCGTTTTTGAAAAAATCATACCCTTTTTCTTCTACTGCTTTTACTAAAGAAAAATCGCCAGTTTTAATAATTGTTCCATTTACCATGATATGTACAAACTGTGGTTTAATGTAGTCTAAAAGTCGTTCATAATGTGTAACTAATAAAATAGAAGGATTATATTCTTGATAATATTCCATTACACTTTCTCCAATAATTTTTAAGCTATCTACATCTAATCCAGAATCAATTTCATCTAAAAAGATAGTGTTTGGTTTTAATAACCACATCTGTAAGATTTCATTCTTTTTTCTTTCTCCACCTGAAAAACCTAAGTTAACGGCACGATGAATCATAGATTTATCCATATGCAATTTTTCACAAGTTTGATCTAATTCTTTTATAAATTTCAAAATTTTAAAATCATTTTTTTCTTTTTCATGAATTGCTGTTCTTAAGAAATCAGCATTGGTAACACCTTCAATTGGATTTGGTAATTGAAATCCTAAAAAGATACCAAGAGCTGCCCTTTTATCTGTAGATAAGGTTGTAATTTCTTCGTCATCAAAATAAATATGTCCTTTCGTTACTTGATATTTTTTATCTCCCATAATTACTCTTGCTAAAGTAGATTTTCCTGTTCCATTAGGGCCCATAATAGCATGAATTTCACCACTATTTATTTTTAAACTAAAATCATGAAGAATTGTTTTATCTTCAATCATGACTGTTATTTTATCTATATTTAATGTATGCAATTAAATCATCTCCTGCCTACTATTTTATCATATTATTATTTTTTTATATAGATTTTATCTTTATTTTTTCATTATTTTTCTATATAATAAGAATGGAGATGATAAAATGAATTGTGTATTTTGCCAAATTATTAAAGGAGATATTCCTTCTTATAAAATTTATGAGGATGAAAATGTTATCGCTTTTTTAGATATTCACCCAGATACAAATGGTCATACTTTAATTGTTCCAAAAAAGCATTATCAAGACATATTTGATATTGAGAAAAATAATCTAAATTATGTTTTAGAAGCTGCTAAAAAAATAATGAATCAATTAGAAAGTAAATTACATTGTGATGGATTTACTTTAGTACAAAATAATGGCATTGTAGAAGAAGTGAAACATTTTCATCTTCATATAAAACCAATGTATCAAAATGAAGAAAACTTAATTTTACTTCCAGTAGAGGAAATTTATTCTAAAATAAAAGAAGGCTAACAACCTTCTTTTAAAAATGTTTCTTCATCAATATCCTTTGTCAAATCTGCCCAACTAGTTCTATATTTACTATAGAGTTCTAAAAATGTTTCCATACTATTTACTTCAATGTCAAACTTCTGATAAATTTCTTCAATTTCATTAATTTTTTCTTCTTTTTCTAAATCTTTTTCATAATCAAAACGAATCCTCAAAACATTTCCATATTTTAAATTTTCGTCAATTGTTATGTAAAAATCATGGTAATGGTACATATGTCTAATACGGAATCTTTTAACGGCTACATATAAACCAATCTGATTCAAGATGCGAATCATGTCTGGCTCATATAATTTATGAATATATACTCTACTTTCTTTAGAAGAATCATTTTCTTTTAAATCCAATTTAATAGCATTATTCGTACGGATTAAACGAAAATCATTTTCTGTATGGTAAGTATAGATGACCTGTCTTTCTACTTTTTTATCAGATGCTTGTGTATCAAAATAAGTTATCATTTTTTCAGTTATATCTTTATTGATATAAGTTCTTTTATCCATTCTCATACAATCACCATCTTTATTATACTAGTTATTTGATAAAAAAGAAAGAATAAGTTATAATGTTTACAGGTGGAGATTATGCATACCATAAAAACAGAAATTCAAAATGAAATAGTCATTCAAAAATCAAAATTTATTACTTGTTTTTTTAAACTACAAAATAAAAATGATATTGATTCTTTTGTTGAAAAGACAAAAAAATTATACCCTGCTGCTACACATTATTGTTATGCTTATCGTTTTCAGAATTTAGAAAAATGCTCTGATGATGGGGAACCTAGTAACACAGCTGGAATGCCTATCTTACATGTTTTACAAGCAAACGATTTAAGTAATGTTTTATGTGTTGTAATTCGATATTTTGGTGGTATTAAATTAGGTGCTGGTGGATTAGTCCGTGCTTATACAAAAAGTGTTACAGAATGTTTAAAAAAAGGAATAATTGTTCTTCTACAAGAGGGATATCACATTATGTTAACTACCAATCATTCAAATTTAAAGCAATTGGATTACATACTTAAGAAATATTCCATTACAAAAACTTTTAACAACATCATTACTTATGATTTTTTGATAGAAAAAAACGAATTTTTACGGATAGAGGAAAAATTAAAACAATATGCTATAGATATTAAAATAATAGACCAGATTTATATTTAAATTTAAAATAGATTATGATACAATGAATAAGAAGGGAGAATGTTATGAAAGGTATTGGTAAGTTTTTGGTAATTGGAATGACTCTTTTATTCATGAGTGGATGTGAAAAACAAGAAGAATTACAAGTTACAAAATGTACATTAAAAAATGATAATATAAGCGCTAAGTATAGCTTAAATGCGGAATATTCTATTTATTCTAAAAAAGATATTGTTAACACAGTAGAAGTAAAAGAAAAAGTTATTTCTAGTAGTAGTGCAATTATTGATTATTTTGAAAAATACTTAACTACATTATATAGTACAAGTAATAATACTTATGGTGGTTATAATAATAAAATTGTGAAAGAAAATGATGAATTAACTTCTACTACAACGATCAATTATGCACAAATGGATTTAGAAAAATATGTAGAAGATAATCCAATAATTGAAAACTATGTAAACGATAAAAATGAACTTACTTTAGAGGGTGTCAAATCTATTTATACTTCTCTAGGAGCAATCTGTGAATAAACTGCAAAATGCAGTTTTTTCTATTGCTTTTTTGATTAAAAATGATATAATTATAAATGTAATGTCTCCTTAGCTCAGTTGGTAGAGCAACTGACTCTTAATCAGTGGGTCTGGGGTTCGAGCCCCCAAGGGGACACCATAATTAGTATTAAAATATCTAATAACAACATCTTTATTAGATATTTTTTGATGCTTTAAAAATAAAAAATAGATAAGTATATTCTCTTTTTAACACATTAATTAATAAATTCTATTATCATAAAATTTTCTAAAAATTAAAAATAAGCAAATTCTGCTTATTTTTCTTCTTCAATATAATCTTCTTTTACGTTGTTATCGATTTCTTCCATAACAGAATCATCTATTTCATCTTCTATATCATCCCATGGTTCCTCATCATCTTCAATTGCAATTTTCATTTTTGTTTCCCCTACTATTTCAACACCTAATTCTTTTTCAATATTAAAATTGATATTACCATCCGCATCAATATTTACACCTACACAATTAGGTTGTTTTAAAGTCCTAACAATAATATCTGTATCACTGGATAAATCAGCATTTTCTTTTACTTTTACATTAAATAAATCATTATAGTCTATTTTTTTATTTACAACAGTAGTTTTAGAATCATTATCATATGAATACCATATATTTACGTCATAACTGCCATCTACACCAACTTTTTCACCAGATTTATAACCTTTGAATTTGTGATTGATTACCCAGCATCCTAAAACAGTTGTAGGAACATTTTCTGTTGTTAGTACATAATTATTCTTAAAATATTTTTTCCCTTTTCCTATCACTGCTTTTGTTACAATTTCTTTAAATGCCACTATTATCACCCCTCACTTTAAAATATGCAAGTAGGCTTATTTTGTGAACAAAAAAGAAAAGTTTATTACCTTTCTTTACTTGTATGATTTTCTTTTTCTCTTTTATTATTTAAATAGTTTAAATACCACTTTAATTCTTCTGAAAGGTTTACACCTAAAGTATTATCTATATAAGAAATATATTCTTGTTTTAAGCGAACAATTTCTTCTTCTGTTCTGCCATTATATTCTAAAATTCTAACATATTCACTCAAATCTAGTGATTGTTGTACAGTCATATAAAACCTTCCTTAAATTATAATTTCATTGAAATAGAAACGCCATCTCCAATTTCATAAAATTGAGTATTAAATTTGGTGTTTTCTTTTAAAAAGTCAATATATAAGTTTAATTTGCGAACCAATCCTCTTACATTTCTACTCTCAATTGGTTCTTTGGTATGTGTCAATCCATGAAAGTTTAAATTATCAGAAACAATGACGCCACCTTTTTTTAAATTGTTTTCGAATTTTTCAAAAAATTTGATATATTGACTTTTAGCAGCATCAATAAAAATTAAATCATATTGTTTTGTTAAATTTACTTCTAAAGCATCTTGCAAAATAACATCAATTCGCTCTTCTAAAGAACAATTTTTGATATTTTGAATCGCTATTTGGTATCTTTCTTCATCTCTTTCAATTGTTGTAACATGAATATCTGGATGAACAGAACACATACGAATAGCGGAATAACCAATAGCAGTTCCTACTTCTAGAATTTGTCGACAATTATTTTCTTTAATATATTCTAATAAAAATTCAATACCGTCTGGTAACATAATAGGAACATTATGCTCTTTAGCATATTGTTCCATTTTCTGAATATTAAGATCCATACCAATTACCAGCTTTCTTTAATTGAGCAATTGTACTTTCATGTTCTCGCAATGTTTTTGAATAATATACTTTCATATCTTTCGAAGACGCAAAATATAAATAATCATTTTCGGCTGGATATAATACTGCTTCTATAGCATCTAATCCTGGATTTGATATAGGTCCAACGGGAATGCCACTTACTACATAGGTATTATATGCATTATTTTTTAAATAAGAATTACCAAAGGTATCTCTACCCATAATTTTATGATCACCATAATAAGCAGAGGAACACATTTGTAGTTTCATTTTTTTATTTAATCTAGTTAAAAAGACGCTTGCCATATTTTTAAAATCTTCTATACTATTTCCTTCTGATTGTATCATAGAGGCTAAAGTAATAATTTCGTGAATAGAATATTTTGAATTTTCAAAGTCAGATTTTAATTTGGATAATTTCTTGTCCGTTTGATTTAACATTGTTTCAAAAATGGTTTGTACAGGGACATCTTTATTGGCAAATTCATAAGTATCAGGGAATAAATATCCTTCTAATGGGTAATAAATTTTACTATTTAAAATATCATCTGTTAAAAACCAATATTGATTAATTAATGTTTGTATATATTCCTTATTCGTCGCTAATGTTAAAATATCTTCTTCTGTATTATTGGTATTTTCTGCTATAATTTCAGCTATTTGTTTGATTTGCTTTCCTTCTGGAAAGGTAATTTTGATAGCATCTGGATTATAAGTAGAAGCAACACTTAATTTTTCAATCAATTCTTTTACACTTAAATTTTCACTTAATTCGTAAGTTCCCGCTTTTAAATTAGATGATTGATTGATTTTAACATATAATTTATAAAAAAATTCTGAACGAATTAAATTTTCTTTTTTTAATTCATCAGCAATCGTTAAAAAAGTTTCATTTCCTTCTACTTTAAAAATTTTAGTACTATCGTCATGACTTACAGCACTAGTATTGTAATTATAAGTTAAACAGCAAACGATAATCATACTAGCACTCAATATAATAAGTAATTTAGCTGTATTCGCAAATTTTTCCATTATTGTTCTTCTGGATTTGCTGCTTTTTGTACTTCTGCTAAAATATTTTCAATCATTTCCCATTCTTCGTCTGTCTCAATTGGTTGTAAGTTTTGATCTTCTTTTTCTGGATCATAGATAGAAGCATATACTTTTGTATTACCTTCATCATCTGTTGTATTATCTGTATAAACGATGTAATTTTTTCCTGTTTCTTTTCCTTCAAATGTAAATAATGCTTCACATTCAATATCTTTTCCATCTTCCCCTGTTATTTTAAATGTTAATTTTTCTTCTTTCATTTTTATCTTCCTTTCTCTTTATCTAAATATGTTTGAAGAATAATATTAGCAGCTAAACTATCTACTTTTTGCTTTCTTTTTTTTCTAGACATATCTGCCTTAATCATATAAAAATGTGCTTCTTTTGTAGAAAGTCTTTCATCCTGCATAACAACTTCTACTTTTAAATTTTCTTCTAACATTTGTTTAAATTCCATAGTGGTATTTGCTCTATCACCTATGGTATTATTCATATTTTTAGGATAACCTAATATAATTTTAGATATTTGATACTCATCTATAATTTCTTTTAATATTGGCAATAAAGAAATATAATCATTTTCTTCAAAACGAATTGTTTTGTACGCACTAGCAATTGTTTTAGTAATATCGCTGATTGATATTCCTAGTGTCCTTGTTCCTAAATCTAATCCCAAATATCTCATATGTTTTTTAACAATATTTCCAATATTTTACTGCGATCAAAGGATGTAATCAAAGAACGAGCACCTTTATAACTAGTAATATAACCAGGATCACCACTCATTAAATATCCAACAATTTGGTTCGTAGCTTGATATCCTCTTTCTTCCAAAATTTGAATGGTTTTTTTTAAAGCTTCTAAAACTAATTCTGTATCAAATTCTTCTTTCTTATATATTTTGGTTTCTTCCATGTTATCACCTACTATTATGAATACATTAACATTATATCAAAAAAAGAAAACGCATTCAAGGCTTTCCTTTTTTATCTATAATGATTGTATTTTTAACTTTTAATATAAAGTTACCACAATCTAATATATCTTAAAGCATAATAAGATTTTGATGAAAAAGTTACTCTTACTTTGTTAGCATTAGCATCTACTACTGTAAAATTAGAAAAAGGCGAAAATGAAGTGATGGCTCGATAACTTACTCCATAGTTAGAAGTATACCCCATAAGATAATAACCAATAGAGTTTGCAATATGATAATTCGTATTCTGATATGATACAAAAACCATATACATTCCATTATTATCTGGTAAAACAAAATCTATTAAATTTGTATTATTGGCCAGTACTGCATTACTACTGTGATTTTGATTATAAAAATATTTTTTATAATCATTTAAAATTTTAATATCTTCTTGATTGGTGTTTACCAAACTAGATAAGTTTTCTACATTGGTATTTGTTTTATCCAATTCACTTTGTAAAGCATAGTTATTTAAATTATTTTGTAGTTCTTCTATATTACTTTTCATGTTTGTGATTTCATTTGTATTATTTGTTATTTTAGTATCTAATTCTGTAGCCTTTGCATCTACTAAGTTATTTACTTCATCTTTAGAATATACATTACTAACATTTCCTGTTCCATTATCTAACATTGCTACATATTTATTTGTTAAGGCATCAAATCCTATGATACAATTTCCAGTTTTTCTTTCTCCTACGATAATTCCACTATTATAATTTTTATACGCATAATATTTATCATTTGAGATACAAATACTGACATTTCCTTCTCTATCTAAATATAGTTTTCCTTCTCATCTATATTTCCTCTATAATCTAGACTTTCTCCTTTTAGGGTACTTCCTTTATGTTTTTTATCAAACAAGAATTCATAAACTCCATCATTTTCTATGGCATACAAATTAGCGGATTCTACTAGTCCCTCTACACTAGACATAAGTGCTTTCTTTTTACTTTCTTCTATTACATTTGTTATCATTGGTATTGTGATTAATGTAATCACGGATAATATTACGATCACTGCTAATAGCTCTATTAATGTAAATCCTTTTTTCATATCCTTCATCCTTCCTTTTTATAGCAACAAAAAAGAAGAGGTATTTAAAATACCCCCCCCCGTTTGCAAGTAGTAAACACCAAAAAATCACTATCTACAAACTATATTACTATTCTTATTTACACATTTAATATATCAAAAAAGAATAATTTTATCAATATTAATATTTATTTTTCCATTCTTTTTTTATTTCTCTATTAATATCTCGTTCTTTAATTGATTCTCTTTTATCATAAATCTTCTTACCTTTTGCTAATCCTAATAAAATTTTCACCTTATTACCTTTAAAATATAATTTTAAAGGAACTAAAGTATATCCATTTAAGTTAATTTTATCTCGTAATTTTAATATTTCTTTTTTATGCAACAATAATTTTCTAGTTCTTTTCTCTTCATGATTAAAAATGTTGCCCTCTTTATATTCACTAATATGCATATTTAACAAATATACCTCATTATTGCGAACAACAGCATAGCTATCTTTTAAATTAGCATTTCCATTACGAAGCGATTTAATCTCAGTGCCTGTCAAAACGATTCCTGCTTCTATTTCTTCCAATATTTCATAATCAAAATAAGCTTTTTTGTTTTTGATTTCTGTCATTTTATCATCTTACTTTCTATATTAGAATAAACATGATTGCTTCCGCCTTCATAACTCATTAGTTGTTCTAAAATACGACTTTTGTATTGAAATACTTCCGCTTTAATATCTGGATTTACGGGATAATAATTTTCAAGCGCTAAGTAATTTCTTTTTAAATTGGAAAAACTATACTCAAAGCCTCTTAATATAGCATCATAAAAATCAATTTTTTGATGAATTTCATTCAACTTATCAATATCTGTTAAATTGGTACGTTGCAATTCATTTAGTAATTTTTCTTTCTTTTCAAAAAAATGATCTGGTGTTCTAGGTTTTCCATTAGGCTCAAACACTTGAAAAATTACTTTTTGTTCCTCCGGTGTCAACACAGTAGAAATCAAATCGGGATGATTTGCTACTACAGAAGCAAATAAAGTATGAATGTTATAAGAATCTTTGTAATATAAAGTTCTTTGATTATTACTTTCTAATTCTAAATATTTTTCGGTTTCTTCTTTTATTTTATCTTTTGACTGACGATAAGTTAAAGGGGCATAGATTTTTAAAAACTGTTCAAGCAAAATGAAAGAACAAATTTGAGCATCCGTTTCGGTACTAATAAAGTCATAATTTGCATCATAAAAATTTTTTCCTTGAACTTTAGTAAGAAAAGTATCCTCTACTTGTTTAATAATATCAAAACGATTTAATGTCTTTTTCTCTTCTTTTTGGACTCCATGTTTTATTTCATGAAACAAAGTTTGAAGATTCAATAAGACATCTGCAGAAGTAACCTGATAAATATTGATATATATATGGTGAATCTTATTACCATTTTTATCTATTTCAGTTCGGTATTCTCCATTTGCATTTTCTAATTTTGCAGAAAGGGTAATTTTAACCGGTTGTAATTCGAATTCATTTGCGGCGAACTTAGAAAAGCGGCAGAAAAAGTTACGATAAACTGGTTTACTTAAAGAATATTTTCTTTCCAATATCATATTAAATATGTATCCAAAATTTTCTTCATTAGTGTCATTTTTTTCATTTAGAGCAAATGCATAACGTTCAAATTCCTCGTTTGTAATATAGGAACTATTTCTATATTTTATATAGGTATTTAAACAATTTTCATATTGAGATGTTTCTTGTAATTCTTCTAAGAAATTAGAAACATAAGTGCTATAAAATTCTGAATCAACCGATAACTCTTTTGCTTTTTTGATAACTGCTTGATTTAATTCATTATGATAAATTAAATAGACATCATGAGCATATTTATCTTTTAAAATGCACTCAAACCAATCGGTGATCAATACAATATCAAATGTATTTTCATTCATCTTTTGAATCTCTTCTGTCATTGTTATCATTAATTTTTGTATATATTCCTCTTTGTCATAATAAGAAAAATATTTCTTATTTTCTTCAAAAGATTGAAATTTTTCTCTCAAAAAAGGGTTGTACAAGATTTTTTTTAAAAACTCTTGTTCACTTATCATGTTTTCTTTCCTTTTCTTCCATTTTTTTCTTCATTTCTGTTAATTTAAATTGACAATATTTTATTTGATCTTGATTATTCTCTTGTACTGCTAAACGTAATTTATATTCATAATATGCTATCATTTCTTCATCATTGTAACATTCATAAATTACTCTTTGTAAATTTTTCAATTTAGTCATTTTTCTTTTCCTTCATATATTTTTTAATATTGTCTTCTGTAGCAGGGACAAAATCAATTGTTCTAGCTTCTTTATTAGCCGCTGAAACAATGACATCCATTTCATCACCTAAACGATAACCTCTTTTGTTTTTTTTGCCAATTAAAGACATGGTCGATTCATCAAAAATATAATAATCATCCTTTAACTCTTCCATACGAATTAAACCTTCTATTAAATTAGGCAATTCTACAAACATACCAAAACTTGTAATACTACTAATCATGCCAGAATACTGTTCTCCAATATGATCTAACATATATTCAGCCATTTTCATATCGTCTACTTCTCTTTCACAATCAATAGCAGCCCTTTCTCTTTCACTTGAATGTTCACAGATTACTTTTAATTCTGCTTCTAGTTGACTTAAATAAGTTGAATCCATTTGATGTTTAAATAAATAAGTGCGCAACAAACGGTGAACTGTTGTATCAGGAAATCTTCTTATTGGTGAAGTAAAATGCGTATAACATTCACTTCCTAATCCAAAATGGCCAATATTTGTTGTATCATAAATAGCCTTTCTCATACTTCTTAGCATTAAAGATGATAAAATTGGATACTCTTTAACATCTTTTAAGCTATCTAATAATTTTTGCATTTCTATGGGCGTCATATTTCTTATTTTTTCCTTAATAACATAACCTAAACTATTAACAAAAGAAATAAAGTTAGTAACTTTTTCTTCACTTGGTTTATCATGAACACGATAAACAAATGGAAGTTGCATATAATTAATATAAGTAGCGACCGCCTCATTGGCAGCTATCATAAAGTCTTCAATTAACTTTTCGCCTGTCCCTCTTTCTCTTAAAACAACATCAATTGCTTTTCCATTTTCATCCACAATGATTTTAGCTTCATCAATATTAAAATCAATATATCCTCTTGCTTCCTTATTTTTTCTTAAAATAGAAGCTAGTTCTTGCATTACTTTTAAAGTATCAGCAAACTCTTCATATCCAGATGGTATTTCATTTTTTTCTAATATAGAGTTGACACATTTATAAGTCATCTGTTTTCTAGAGCGAATAACACTTTCTTTAATATCAGTAGAAAGAATTTTACCAGATGGATCAATTTCCACCATACAAGATAAAGCAAAACGATCTTCTCCGGGATTTAAAGAACAAATACCATTAGAAAGTTTATGAGGCAACATTGGAATAACACGATCAGCCAAGTAAACAGAAGTACCTCTTGTATATGCTTCTTCATATACCTTCATTCCAGGTTTTACATAATAGCTAACATCCGCAATATGTACACCTAAATAATAATTCCCATTTTCTAATTTTTGTACTTCTACTGCATCGTCTATATCCTTTGTATCATCTCCATCAATAGTGAAAATCATATGGTTTCTTAAATCAATTCCATCGTTATTCAATCGATTACTAATTTCCGTTTCGGAAAGACTACCTGGTATTTGTTCTACTTCTTTCATTGCTTCTTCTGAAAAAGCATCTGGAAAATCATGTTCACACACAATGGACAAAATATCTACTCCAGGATCATTAATATGACCTAATATACGTAAAACTTCACACTGATAAGTATTATCTTTTAATTTTGTGGTTGGTTTTACTAATACCTTATGTCCTGGCATAGCATTTTCATCTGTAATTAAAATATTTAGTTTTAATTTTTCATTATCTAATTTTAATTTTTTTACATTACCATCTAAAATAACAGTTCCTACTAAATTACGCATATTTCTTTGTACAATACGAACAATTCTTCCTTCTAAATCAACACCTTTTTTAGATGTAATTTCAACAATTACTTTATCTCCATCCACTGCGCCATTTAAACAAGTTGGAGGAATAAAAACATCGTCATTTCCTTCTATATCTACAAAAGCATAATTTTTCTTTGTTCCTAAAAGAGTTCCAATTTTAACATTTTTGTTTTTAAAAGTTTCATAATTGTCTTTATTGGTTCTCCTAATTTTTAAATTATCTTCTAAGTAATTTAAAATAACCATTACCTTTTTTAAATTATCTACTCCTTGATAATTTAATTCTTCACAAATTTCATGTACACTAAGTGCTTTATTTCTTTTATTCAATAATTCAATAATTTGTTCTTCCATACTATCACCTATTAATATTATAAATTATTTTTAAATAAAAATATAGTTTTTTTACCTTATTTTACAAATAAATTGATTTGACAAAGAAGCATTGCTTTTATATAATTTATATAGTTTTACATTAAATTTTGAATTCATAGTAGAAAGGAATCAAAAAAATGGAAATAGATACTCGATATATTAACCAATTAGAAATCATTATTAACTTATTTACAATTGAAAATGGTATGATAAAAATTTTACTACTAAAAAGGACAGAAGAACCATTTAAAAACTATTGGTTCTTACCTAGTAATTTGTTAATGACGTCTGAAACAATAGAAGAATGTGCGAAAGCTACTGTATATGAATATACAAACTTTGAGTATATTGATTTAATACAATGTAACATTTTTAGTCAAATTGATCGTTTGCCAAATGAGCGTATTATTGCGAATTCTTTAATTGGAATTGTTCCAAATATCGTTTTAAATCACCATCGATATCGTAAAAATATAGAATGCGAATGGTTCCCAATTAATGATATTCCTAAAACTGTTTACGATCATACTAAAATCATTGAAGATGCGATTACGTTTTTAAAAAAACAAATTTGTGATCATCATCTAATTCAAAACTTTCTAGAAGAAGATTTTACATTACCAGAATTGCAATCCATCTATGAATGTGCTTATGGGAAAAAATTAGATAGAAGAAATTTTAGAAAAAGGATGCTAGCAACTGGTAAAATCATAGATAGCGGTGAAAAAGTAAAAAAAGAAACCGGTAGACCACCAAGACTATATCATTTTTGTGAAAAAGAAAATCAGATGAATCCTTAAAACAGACTTGACAGACAAAACAATATCATGTAAAATGATATTCGTAGTCAATCGGAGACGTACTCAAGAGGCTGAAGAGGCGCCCCTGCTAAGGGTGTAGGTCGGGCAACTGGCGCGAGGGTTCAAATCCCTCCGTCTCCGCCATTTTGAAAATAAAAGTCTTATTTCCTTTGTGAAATTAAGACTTTTTTTATGCAATATTTACAGTATTGCTAAAAATAATAGATATCTAATTATTATGTAAAAAATATACAGTAGCACATTTTTTATAGCTTTTGGCACTTTTTATGGCACCTATTTTTCATATTACTACAATAAGTGGTATAAAATGTTAGCATTTGAAAAGTAACACAAATTTTATTAAAATATGGAAAGAAATATTATATGAATTAGAAATATTTTTCAACCTTATCTCTTATTTTAATTATCTTTTTATAAAAAAAGAAAAAATTTCATCACTCTTTTTGCTGATATTCTTGTTTTTTAACGTTTAAAATGTTAAAATTAAAAATAATTTTAGGGAGAAACTTTATGAATAAAATATATTACAGTGGTGAAATATTAAATTTAAATGATCTATTAAATATCTCTTTTGATCTAGGTGATATGGAACATGTTGGTTATAGTTCTGTCCTAACCGATAAATTTTTAGAATATCTAAATTCTTTAAAAAGGGAAAAGAAAGATAAATTTATAAAATTAATTAAGAATTATTATCCCAACGATATCATTCGTTTACATACTCAAGAATGGTCTGATATAAAAAATACAATTAATCATGCATTTAGTGTTATTCATAATCAAGATAATGGAAAGTCCATTTCAATATTATATGAACTGATTACTTCTGAAAATGGAGATTTGTATGGAAAAGAATTATTAACTGGATTTGTCTTTCCAATTGTTAATAATGATAAAATTGAATATAAATTAAGTATTTCTAACGTTAAAAATGCTGTTTTATCGGACGATGGAGAGTTACTATTTGTCAAAACTAGAGATAAGTATTATCATAACCATAAAGACTATAGATGCCTTAATTATTCTCACCAACATATGATTTATTTTATTGAAAGTATCAATTCATTTACAGATCGCAATAAAAAGAAATTTTATCCCATTAATTTAACTGTTTATAGTTTAAAACCAATCATTCATCCTTTTGAAAATTTAAGTTTATGTGATTCTATCATTTTTAATCATAAAGTTGCCAATAAAAATGAATTAGAAGAATATACAGAAAAATTTAAAGGATTATTTAAAAAGAATTCCAAAAAAGCGTTTATCGAAAGTATAACAAAACAATATAATAAAAATATTTTTAATTCAGAAATAAAAGAAAAAGAACCAATTCAAGAAGAGAAAAAAGAGAAAATTGAAAAAGATAAATTAACACTAAAATTAGAAAATATTGAATATTTGTTAGCAAAACTAAAAAGAAAAGATAACACTTCCTATGAAACATGCCTAAAAGAATACAACAATCTTATCAATTCAGAAACGGAAATTCTTACCTTAACACCCATCACTTTAGAAAGTCTAACGATATTAGAAGGAAAAATAGAATTTTGTTTAAATTATTCCAAAAATAAAAATATATTTGATTTATTAGATGATTTAAAAAATGAATATTTAGATAACTTTCAAAATAAGGAAGATAGAACAACTAAGTTAACTTTAACTGAAATAGATAAATTATATGAATTATTTTCAAAAGCAAGAAAAGAATACTCGCTTAAAGATCAAACAAAAATTTTAAAAGATATAGCATTCTTATATATAATGGAAACAATAGAAGATAATGATATAGATATAACTGATTTAGAAAATAGTTATTTCAGTGACCATTTAAAATATATTATGATGGTTATTCTATCTTTAATTGATGATAATACAATAAAGGATAATATATTCATTAATTTAGAGGATGAATTAAATATTCAAAACATATATAATATCATTAAAAACATAGAATTTAAAAACAATAAACAGAAAAGAAAGAAGTAAAAATTAAAACTTCTTTTTTTATATTATTAAAATAGACAATGATGCTTTATAAAAAACACTCATATATTGAGTGCTTCTCATAATTATTGTGCTGTATATCCTCCATCAATTGGTACAATAGCTCCTGTAATAAAAGATGCTTCATCACTTAATAAATAACAAATTAAATTAGCAATTTCATTAGCTTCTCCAAGGCGTCCAATTGGTAATTGATTTGCCATTACATCTTTGATATTCTGTGGCACCTGAGCTAAAATTGGTGTATCTACATATCCAGGCGCTATTGCATTAACACGAATATGATCGCGAGCATATGTTAAAGCTAATGATCTTGTCATTTGATTAATAGCGCCTTTCGTTGCCGAATAAGCAAAGCTTGTGGTACTTCCTACTAATCCATACATAGAAGAAGTGTTTACAATTGAACCATTTCCATTTTTTAGCATTTCGGCAATTACATATTTATTCATTAAAAAGATGCCTGTCTGATTAATGGCAACAACTTGGTTCCATTCTTCTAAACTAACTTCATGAGGTTTATTGGCTCCTCCACCAATTCCAGCATTAGCTACTAAGTAATCAATATGTCCATAATGTTCTACTACTGATTGAACACATCTTTTTACTTCTTCTTCCTTCGAAACATCACATTGTATTCCTATTACATGATCTCCTAAATCAGAAACAATTTGGTTGATTTCTTCCTTTTTATCTACAATAGCAACAAATGCCCCTTCAGAAATCATTTTTTTGCAGTAGCCAAACCAATTCCGGAGCATCCTCCAGTTACAATTGCTACTTTTCCTTTTAACATAAAATCAGTCCTCCTCTACTATTTCATTATAAAACATTTAAAATTTTTTAACCGATTTTTTATATAAATAACACTCTCTCTCATGAGAATTAATAATTCCTATTGCCTGCAAATAAGAATATATTGTAATTGTTCCCACGAATCTCATTCCTCTTTTTTTTAAATCATTTGAAATGTTGTCGGATAGTTCTGAATGTGTTTTTTCTGTTTCATAAATTACAGTATTTCCAGTAAACGATTTTAAATACGAACCAAAAGAGCCATATTCTAATTGAATTTTTTTAAAAATTTTTGCATTTTCAATACTAACAATTATTTTTAAACGATTACGAATAATACTTTTATTTTGCATTAATAAATTTATTTTTTCACTTTGATAATTACAAATTTTATCAATTTCAAAATGATCATATGCTTTTTCAAATGCTTCTCTTTTATTTAAAATACACTCCCAAGATAATCCAGCTTGAAAAGATTCTAATATCAACATTTCAAGTAAATAAGTCTCATCAAAATTTGGAATACCCCACTCTAAATCATGATAAGAAACATAAATAGGATTATCTAAATTACACCAATGACATCTTTTCATTTTTACTCTCCTATACAAGGAATAATTAATTTTTTTATATTATCCTTTTTTATTTTTTAGTTAATTTATAAACTTAACAGAGATATTATATTATAATTAGTTTTATTTCTCAATCATTATCAATCAAATTTTTATATAAAAAAAGTAGGTTTTTTCACCTACCTTTTTGTAATTAAACTATTAGTCTTCTATTTGGACATATTTTTTATTTGGAAGTTCTTTCTTTTCTTCTTTTTTAGGAACTTCTAATTTTAAAGTACCATTTTTAAAGGATGCTTTAATATCTTCTGTTGTAATTTGATCTCCAACGTAAAAGCTTCTTGAACATTCACCAAAATATCTTTCACGACGAACAAATTTTCCTTTTTCTTTTTCATCCTTATCAGAAGTCATAGTAGCATGAATAGTTAAATAACCATCATCTACTGCAACTTTAATATCATCTTTGTCATATCCTGGTAAATCAACAATAATAGAATAACTATCATCATGTTCTTTAATATCTGTTTTCATTACTTTACTTTCTTCTACATTAAAAAATGGATCTTTAAACATATCTTCTAACAAATCAAAATCTTTTCTTCTAGGTATCATCATCATATCCATTACTTCCTTTCTCTTTTGTGTTGACACCAAATAGGTAGCACATCATATAACTTAATACCATGTAGGAGTTCCTTACCTCTTACACTTTACATTCTATCACATTTAATTAGCATTGTCAATATGTGAGTGCTAATTATTTTATTATTTTATAATAAGTAGATTCAACATCGCTTTTCAATTCCAATAATTTTTCATATTTAGTATAATGACTTCCTTCTAATACTTTATTTAATATATCTTCTACATTTAACCAGTTTTTAATACATAATATAAATTCATTACTATTTATTAATTCATCGTTTTCTAATAATGAAAAATCATAATTATTTTCGTTTATAATTAAACTAGCTTTATAAGTTGCAAATTCTGGTAAAGAACTTAAATGGGTAAAAGAATTATCATATACATATACAAAATAATCATCTTTATAAGTAGTAGCAATATCCATTGCTTTTTGGTAATCTTTATACAAATAAACAGGTTCGTTGTAGTAAAGTCCATTCACAGATAATAAAAGACTAATTGTGAAAAAGATTCCTTGTTTTTTTGTAGCAAAACTAAATAAATAGGCCACTCCAACTGCTATAATTGGAAATAATAACATAATATATCTAGAAGTATAATCTTCTCCTAAAAAAGGAGCTATTTTAGCGATAGTAAATAAATACATCATACTTGGTAAAAAGATTAAACTACAATAAAATATTTTTTTCTGATCTATTTTTGCTTTATTTTTTAGAATTAAGATAAAATAAAGAACAAGAATGAGAAATAACAAATGTTTCATACCAAATAATTTATAAATTTGACTAAAGTAATAAATACAGCTTTGAATGATTGGCTTTGCTACTTCTCCCCCATCCCCTAATCCACGATAAGAAAAGAAAATATGATAAATACTAGCTGGATAAAATAAAATTCCAATAACAGCCGCTATCACATGCACAAAAAAATAGCGACCTAATTTTTGGTATTCTTTTTTGGTGAATAAATATGCAGATACAAGTAAAAAAACAAATACGATATAAATACAAAAATAATACTGTGTTAAAAAGCCAAATAAAATAGTAAAAATCCATGGATATTTTTTCTCTATTTTGAAATCTTCTTGAACGAATTTTATGGTTAGGTAAAGGTATAAAACGCTAAAAAAAGTTAACATCATATACATACGTTGAAACATTACCGTACTAATACATCCCATACTAGCTCCATATAAAATAATGGTTGGAATCGCCATTTTTTCAATATTTAATTTTTCCATTATTTTTTTGATGATCCATAAAGTTCCTACAAAAAAGACTAAATTGATAGTAAATATAATGTATTTAGAAAATTGACCATAAAATATAGTGGAGACAAAATGAACTAAAAAATAAAATAATGGTGGATGAACATCTCTGGCTTGATTATAATATACAGAAAAATAATTTAATACATCACCTTTTCCAATTGTTAAATAAGTAAAGGCATCTTCTTTTTGTCTAAAAATAGGTATTTCTTTGCTCAATGTTTCATCTTTTTTTAAAGTATCATAGTGAAAGAAATAATTTTTGATATTAGTTATTTTATTTTTACTATTCCATACTTGATTATAAAATACATCTTGAGATGCTTCTGCATAACCATAAGGTCTATAAACATTATCATAGGGATAATTACTAGAACCATAAGAAAAAATTTCATCTTCATGAAAACCTTGCTTTTGATTAATAAAATAAAACATCAAAATACATAAAAAAAACACTGTTAAAAGAAACCATTTATTTTGACTAAACCATTTTTTCATACTACCACCTTATATAAATTATAACATATTTTTTTCAAAATGTATGACATTCTAATATTTGTCAAGTATAAATTTTGTGATATAATAATGCACGATGAAAAGACACGAAATATTCAAAATTTAAAAAAATTGAATATAATGTGTTATAATAAGCAAGAGGTGTTTTTATGATTAGTATTATTGTTCCTTGCTTTAATGAAGAAGAAGCATTACCTATTTATTATTGTGAAATGAAAAAAATAATTAAAAAAATGAAAGATGTGCCATTTGAATTGATTTTCATCAATGATGGTTCTACTGATAAAACATTGCATTTATTAAGAGAAATGGCAAAACAAGATCCGATGGTTAGATATATTTCTTTTTCTAGAAACTTTGGAAAAGAAGCAGGTATTTTAGCAGGTTTAAAAGCAGCAAATGGCGATTATGTTGCCATGATGGATGTCGATTTACAAGATCTACCTGAATTATTGATTGAAATGTATGAAGAACTTGAGAAGAAAGAATATGATTGCATAGCTACTAGAAGTGTTTCCAGAAATGGTTACTCCCCTATTCGTAAATTTTTTACAAAATGTTATTATAAACTCATTAATAAAATAAGCAGAACAGAAATTGTAGATGGAGCTCGTGATTTCCGATTAATGACAAGACAAATGGTCAATGCCATTTTAGAACTAGGTGAATACAATCGTTACTCTAAAGGTATTTTTTCATGGGTTGGATTTTCGACAAAATGGATTACTTTTGAAAATAGTGAAAGAAGTGCTGGTACAACCAAATGGAATTTTTGGAAATTATTTGCTTATTCTATGGAAAGTATTATAGGATTCTCAACAATGCCACTTTTAATATCTTCAATTGTTGGATGTGTTTTTTGTCTTATTTCCTTCATTATGATCTTAGTTATTATTGCAAAAACATTGATTTTTAGTGACCCTGTTGCAGGATGGCCAAGTATGGTTTGCATCATTTTTATGGTAAGTGGCATTCAACTGTTCTGTCTAGGTATTATGGGGCAATATTTATCAAAAACATATTTAGAAGTTAAAAAAAGACCAATATATATTGTAAAAGAAACGGAAAAAGATATAGAAAAAAAAGCTTAATATAAAGCTTTTTTTAATTGTTCAATATTTTGATTAAATAAAGTAATATAATCTTCTTTGTTTGCTTTTTCCTTATCTGTTAAATTAGATAATTTATGGATTGTTAATAATTCGGCTTTTGTTTTATCTACTACTCTATTGACAACATCTGATGAATTGTTAGCATCTAAAGTTAAAATATACTTATTGCTCATTTTATTCAAATGATTAATGGCATCACTTATCATTTTATCTGTTACTGTATTACTATCTAATGAAATGATATTAAAACCATATTTTTCTAAGAATGTCAAAGTATTAGTATCTGTGATAATAGTAGTAGTAGTTGCATTTTCATATAACAATTTTAATTTTGCATCTAAATTAGATATTTTAATTTTTAAATTCTCATAATTTTCTTCAATACTGTTTTTTAAATAATGATTTGTAATATAATCATTCAAACCGTTTTTAATATTTAGAGCCATCATTAAGAAATTTGAAGGATCTAGCCATATTTCCTCTACTGAATTGCTATATTCTATTGTACTAGAAGCATCAATAATCATTAAATTATGATTATTATTTACCATATCAATCACATAATCTTTTTCTTTTGTAAGTCCATTAAAAATGTACATATCTGCTTTACTGTAATCTCTAATTTGTTTTTCAGTTAAAGAATAATTATTGATATCTACTCCATTTGGATAAATACTTTTGATTATACTATGTTCTCCATATAAATTGTCCACAATATATTCAATTGGATAAGAAGTACTATAAATAGTAATATCTTCTAGATTATCTCTTTTAAAGCAGCCCGTTACTAGTAACAAAGATAAACATAATATTAATTTTACTTTCTTCATGATTTTTTCTTCCTTTCAGGTACTAAATCAATACCGCCTTTTGACAAAGGATTACATTTTAATAATCTTTTTATCGTATAATAAGTTCCTTTTATAAAACCGTGTTTTTGAAAAGCTTCTAATGCATAATTGGAACAAGTTGGAATATATTTACAATTTTGATGAAAAGAACCTGGTATCTTTTGATAACATTTTATGAAATAAATGGCAATCTTTTTCATCCATTACAAGTATGTTCTAATTCATTATCATGATAGAAGATAGGAGCATTTTGTAAAGCTTTTTTTTGTTCTTCTGTAAAATCGGTAAAAGTATTCATATCAAATGTTACTTTCATTTCAAAATAAGATTCATTTTTATCGATTTGAGAAGTAATGCCGCTTTGATATTTTAAACGATTATTCAAACTATCATAATTATTCATTTGAATTTGAAAACCAGCTAAATCCGATTTATTTTTACCAGAAATAAAATCAATTTGTTTGACTAGTTGATTATTTACATAATAAAGGGTTCTATCATCTTTTAATGTATAACGTACAGCAGAAGCATCTTTTGTACAGGTATTAATTTGATATGATGTTGTATTGTACGCTTGACAGGTTTCTCCCTTTTCTAATAATTCTGCTGTATATTTTTGATTAACATTCATTTTAATTTGAACAATACGATTAGATAACGTTTCGTCTATTTCAAAAGGAATTAAATTTTTATCTACTAGTGTCTGTAAAAAAACACATGCACTTTGTCCTTCTTTAAAGGGATAATCATTAATATTTGATTTAGCATAATTAATTGCTGCTGAAGAAATTAATTCTATTTTTTCATTTTCTCTTTCTTCTTCTTTATCATTAAAAATTTTAAATAATGCTGGATAAGCAACAGCCGTAATTAAAGCTAATAAAACTGTTACTCCTAATAGTTCTGCTAAAGTAAAACCTTTTTTCATATTCTCACCATTTTTATTATACATAAATTTTCTTTCTATTGTCAAACTATTCAAAGAAAAGTGTTAACAAGAAAATAGCAATTCCTGAAAGAAGTCCTAATATTGTTATTTTTTTATTTTTAATTGTTTTTATTTCTGGTATTAATTCAAAGAAAACAATATAAATAATCATTCCTACTGTAATGGATAATAAAATACCTCTAATGACATCATTAATAACACCCGATAGTAGGAACATTAAAATACCTCCTACCATAGTAGATAGAACAATAGGAAGCATAATAAGAAGTGTTTTCTTTTTATTATTGTTAAATTTATATAAAGTAGATGTAATCATAATACCAAGGGGAATATTATGAAGACTAATTCCAATTGCTAGTAAAAGTCCCAAGTTATGATTAGTCATAGCTGTACTATAAATAGCCATTCCCTCAATTAAATTATGTAAAATTAAAGCAATACTAGATACCATTCCAATATGAAATAAATTTTCATTGCTTACGTGTTCTTCATGATCATGATCTGGTATAAACAAATCTAAAATTTTTAGTAAGAAAATACCAATTAAAGATAGCATAATTACAATGATAATATTGGTTAAAAACGGAAACGTTTCACTTAATAAAGAAAGGGCTTCTGGGATAATCTCAAATAATAATAATGTAATCATTACGCCAGTTGCCATACTAATAGAAAAATTCGTTAATTTTTGGTTATTTTTTAAAAGAAATACAATAAAGGTACCTATTAAAATAGAGATACCTGCTAACAGTGTCATTCCTATTCCAAACATATTATTCCTCCTGTGGAAGTAAATCGTCAATCGTTACTTCTTTTTCAGTTTCTTTTTTATCATCTGTTTTAGAGTCTGTTTTCTCTTTTTTTTCTGAATTTGTTTTATTTTCTGCTTTATCATCTACTTTTGGTTCTTTTTTCACTGTTTCTTCTTTTGCTTTTTTAATAGTTAAAATCAAAGAAGATACCTTAGAAGCTAAAGTTCCAGGACTATAGTTTTGTTTGATTACAGTACCAACAATTCCAGCGGATTCTGTATCATAAACATAACTTACTTTAATACCTAATCTAGCAGCTGTTTTACCAGATTGATACTTACTGTCACCAGTGAAATCAGGGATTACTTTATAATCTGGTAATTGACTATAATTACCCTTTCCAATTACTTTTTCTTCATATTTTTCTTGACTGTCAAAAGAGAAAGTTTTAATCGTTTCTTTTTCTTTTAATCCTAAATTTTCTTTCATAGCATTTGATACTTCTGATACAGATTCATTATATAAAACATAGTCATATAAACTAAGATGAGAAGATGCATCATAGATATAAGCGTCTACTCCACTCAAATATAGTCTTTGCATACTAATTAACTCATCTACATTTCCAGACGCTTTGGTTAGAACATCTTTTCCAATATTATATAAAGACAATATTTCTGTTTTTGACATATTGGTTTCTAGGTTGTTACTGATTGTATCTAATAAACTTGTAACAGTATTAAAATCAGCTGTCGATTTTAATTTATTTAAAATAGCTTTTAAAACTTCTTGTTGATGTTGTCCTCTTACAAAATCGTTACTAACATAATTAGTCCATTTACTAGAACAATAACTAGGATTTGGATGCCTATTTCTCGCAAATGCTAATGCTTGTTCACCATTGATTGTTTGTAATCCTGCTTCTACATAGATAGTATTGCGTCCCCATTCTCTATTACTGTTTTGCTCACAGAAAGCATATGGAATATCGACATCAATTCCACCTATAGTATCTACTAATTTTACAACACCTTTAAAATTAACCTTTACATAATAATCAATTTTTACATCTAAAAAGTTTTGAATGGTATCTATCATACAACTTTCTCCATACCAAGCAGCATGTGTAATTTTATTCCTTTTTTGATTTGGAAAACAAGCAATTGGTACATAAGAATCCCTTGGAATACTTAATATGGTTGTGCTTAAAGTTTTAGGATTAAAGGTGATTAACATTAGAGCATCTCCATTAAATGCAGCACCATTAATATCTTCTGCCTCTGAATCTACACCCATTAATAGGATGGTAAATGGTTCTGTCAATGATTTATTAGAAGATTGATTGGTAATTTCTTTTGTTTTGGTATAAATAATTTTTGTATCTTTTTCTAAATCTAAATTTAAACCATCTACATTTTGAAATCTTAAAACATAATTACTAGGTAAGAAAATATATTTTACTTCTCCAGATGCTAAAGCCTTGATTAAAGAAAAGTAGTCATCATATTCTTTTAAATTGTTTATTTTATTCTCACTAGCAATTTCTTTTGCAATTTCTGTTTCACTAGTGTTAGAGGAATTAGATAGAATTCCTACTTTATCATTAATATTTTTTATATTTTCATTTGTTTCTTCTTTTTGAGTTACAATACTTACAGAATATATTGTTTTATCTGATGTTAAATTGTTTAATGTATTTAACGTATTTTGAATAAAATTAGAAATTAAAATTAATAAAATGGAATATATTATTAATAGAACTGTATATATAACAAATCTTTTTGTTTTCTTTTTGTAATTGATGTAATAACGTAATGAAATACAAATAAACAAAAGTATTAAAATAAAAATAACAACAATTCGTATTAAGGTTTCAATTCCTACTAAGCATAGTAAAGAATAAATAAAATATCCATTAGTAAATAATAACAATAATAACATAACTAATAGGATTAATAATCTATAATTAAATCTTTTTACTTTATTTTTCATAACAACCTCCGAGTACTATATCATTATAACCTTTTTTCTAAATATTCACAATATTCAACAATTATTTTTTCCATATTTCAAATTTTTTTACACGTATTTTTATTTTTTTAATAAAATATATTGTCAGATGAAATTATTTTTGTTATAATTAAATCACGTTTTGGGTCTATAGCCAAGTGGTAAGGCGTGGGACTGCAACTCCCTGATCGTTGGTTCAAATCCGACTAGGCCCTCCAAAAAATGCAGGTGTGGTTCAATGGTAGAATGCGACCTTGCCAAGGTTGAGACGCGAGTCCGATTCTCGTCACTTGCTCCATAAGGAAATACGCTCGAACTTTTCGAGCTTTTTTAATACAACTAACTCAATTTGGGTTAGTTTTTTTGTGTACCTGCTTCAACGCGCAAAGTTTGGAAGTCATACAAAGACTATCCTACAAAGAAAGGATGGTATTTATGGTAAATATTATTAAGCAAGAAGTTGTTATTGAAGAATCATTAAAAAAGAAGTTAGAACTAATATGTGAGTTTTCAAATACTACTCTAAAAATCATAAATGGTAGTATAAGAAAAATTGATAGAACTAACTTAACCTATGTTGAACCACATAGAATAATAATTAATGATATAACATTCTTGCTTTTAATTATTCTAATGAGATATTTATTGAAAACCTATCTAATAAAATAAAACTATCGGAATTAGAAGAATATTTAATTTATTTAATAAAAAAGAAATTGAAAAAGCAACTAAACATATTAATGATGAAATGAATGAAGCTGCTGAAGAATTTTATAAAACGAAAAAAGACGATGGCTTAGAAAGATAAGTCATCGTTTTAAATTAATTAATTTTTTTACCTTTTTCATTCATAAAAGAAAGTAGTTCAGAATCTGGTTTTGATGATAATTTACCAATTAAAATATCTTTAAATTTTTCTATTACACTTTCATTACATTTATCAACTAACTCTGGTGTTGAACAATCATATTTAGTTATAAAATCACAGAATTCATCTACTGAAACAATTATATTTTTTTCTCTACATTCAAACATATAATCCCATAACATTTTAGTAACAAAATAATTATAAGAACTATCTTGATCAGGTAAGATTGATATACCATGTTCATCTCTTGGAATAAATAAATTAGGTATATCAAAAGAACTTGTTATTTCAGGATTTTCATCCAAGAAGTTTAAAAATTCTTCATAATGTTCTTTATTAGCAAATCTCAAAACAATTGCATCATTTGCTGGAAATTTTCTGAATTTACATTCTCCAATTTCTTCATCAGGATGATTTTTATAAAGTCTATCTATAAATTCTTGAAGTTTAATCATCACTTCAATATACTTTTCTGGTTTTATTGATAAGTAAGCTTTACAAAAAACATTTTTAGTATTTTTTATTGAATAGATAAAATCATCATTTTTAACCATATTAGTAGATGCCCTAAACCAATTAAATGAAACACTCTCTCGTCTTTCAAAAGCTCTTTTTAAACTTTCTTCATCATTTCTTGATGGAGAATATCCTCCTGGTCTTCTAATACCAAATACATTAGCACGATCAAAGAAGTCATCAAATACCAATAAATCATATTTTAAACTTCTATTTTTTGATAAATCATATTGATTAGTAATGATTTTATATAATTCATAAAATTCTTTATCATTTTCTGCAGTATCTTTATTTGTAAAGTTATTGCTAATAAAGAATTCATAATATTTATTTAAAATCTCTTGCATATATTTTTACCTCGCTATTTAATATTCTTTTCCCATATTTTTCTTACAGCTTTTAAAGATAATGTTGATAAAGTAAAACCAATTACAGGAACAAGTGATGTTAATAATACATAATTATATTCTCTAATTAAATATGAATAAGTAATAACAATAATATAAGTTAAAATTATAATACATATCTTTCTAGTCCAACTTGTTTCCCAAGATTTATCTAATTCGACTCTTTTATTTCTTTCTTCTATTTTTTTAATTCTTTCTTCTAAATCCATTTGAATCTCCATCTAATATTCCACCAGTTTCAGCATTTGATAGTCCATTTATTATTTGTAATTTTGTTAAATAATAATTATATAATATTTCATTATTTATTTCTTGGCAATATTGTATTTGTTTTTTATAAAATTCATTTTGTTCTTCTAAATTTAAAGAACTTACTACTAAATTACTTTCAGCTTCATCAAGTTGAATTGGTGCTCCAGCTTCTAATAATCTTTGCTTTTGCTCTAATGTATATTTTGTTTTATTTCTTCTAAATGAATTATATAAAGATTGTTCTGCTTTATCTTCAGACTTACCAGATGGCATTTTATGATTAATAACTACAAAAGTTATTATTGCATTAGTGCTATCTTCAAGTATTTCATCAATACTATTTTTTCTTTTTTCTTTTACTATAATTCCATTATCAGCTAAAAGTTTAATTTGCTCTGGTGTATATAAATCTTTCGTTCTTAAATATAATTGATAAAGTGATCTTTCTTCTAAAGTTTCACCACTATCTGATGGCATTCTTCCATTAGCATTTTTAAATTCTATTAATGCACTAATAGTTGAATCAACTTTATCAACAATTCTAGTGGTTTTTCTTTGAATTTCTTCTTCTGATTTAATTTTAACATCTATTCCTGCACTTGCAAGTTTTTGTAATTGTTCATTTGTAAAGTTTTTCTTATTTCTGTTAAATTTTTGATATAATGAGTCTTCATATCCACCATTAGCTGTAGATGGCATTCTATCGTTTAAAGTTTTAAATTCTATTACATCATCAACTATTTTTTGGATAATATCTTCACTTGACATTCCTTTTCTAGATTCTATTTTAATATTTCTAGATTCTAATATTTTTAGTTGTTCATCCGTATATTGCTCTTTATTTCTTACGAAAGATTTATATAAACTTCTTTCATATAAATCATCACTTGAACCAGATGGCATTTTTCCGTTATGTGTATCAAGCCATTCTAAAATACCATAAATAGTTTCTTCATTTTTTTCTTCTGATGTTTTAGGTACTACTGTTATACCATTTTCTTCAAGTAATTTAATTTGTTCTTGAGTATAATGTCTTTTATAATATAAAAAAGCAGTATGCAAGGATCTTTCTTCTTTATCTTGCGATACACCAGATGGCATTCTTCCATTAATATTCTTAAATTCTATTATTTTTTGAACTACCATTTCACATTTTGATTTAGTAAGTGTATCTCTGCTTAATGAAGAATCCAACATATCTAAAAAGTCACTAAATTGTTTTAATTCATCTATTATTTTAAATTCTTCTAAATCTATTTCATCATTATCATTTTGAGTATTACCATTATGATTACTTAATACTTTCTTTTTAACTTTTTCATATACTTCATATATTGATTTATGACAATTAATGTTATTTACAATATCAAATACAATTGGATGTGCATTATGTCCTACTGATAAAGCTCGACCTAATTGTTGAAGATAAATAATTGGAGAAATTGTTGGTCTTAACATTATAACACCATCAACATCTTCAACATGAACTCCTTCATTAAGCATTTCAATTGAGAATAATAATTTAATATGATCATTAGTTGAACTTTCAAAACTTGATACATTTTGTTTGTTATTTTCTCTACCTTGTTCAGAATAAACTGAATAAATATCAACATTAGGATTAACTTTACTAAACCATTGTTTTGATTCTGCTATCATTTTTTGCATATGTTCATAATCTCTACAAAAAACAATATACTTACCACTTTTATTTGGAATATGTTTTTCAAATATCTCGGGTAAACCTTTTGCATTTTCTAACATTCTTCTTGCTTCATCTAATTTCTTTTGAAAAACTTCTTTATATTCAGGATTTTCAAATCTATTAATTTTTGCTTGAATTCGATCTATATCTTCTTTAAATGAATAAACCGCAGATATATAAGTTGGCATAGGCAATATTCCACTTGATATTGCATCAGTTAAGGATATTTCGGAAGCAATATTTCCATGAAACAATTCTTCTGCCATATTTCTATTATCATCCAAATATCTAATAGGTGTAGCAGTAATTCCTAAAACTTTTGCATTAGGATTATTATTTAATAATGTATTAATACTTCGTCCCCATTCTTGTGCACCACATCTATGAAATTCATCTAATACTATATTATCAAAATGTAAGTTATTTATTTTATCAGTTGATAGTCTTGAAAAATTAGGATATATAGCACATTTTAAATTAGGAAAATCACTAACACTTAATCCTTGTGATTTAATATGTTGTTCAAGTTGATCTATTATTTCATATGTAGGAGCAAGAAATAAGCATCTCTTATTTCTATTTTCATATAACCATTTTAAAGAAATAAATGATTTACCAGTTCCTGTTGCATGGACTATAGCAACTTTATCTTCTTGTTCAAACCTCTTTTCAATTTTTTCATAAGCATCTTTGTTATGTTTATATAATTCTATACCCATATTAAAGCCTCCAAAATCATCTAATATAATTATAACATTAATTTTACAAATTTTAGTATTTGTATTGAAATTATTAACAATTTATAGTAATATGTATATAGAAATTGATACAAATATGTATTAATTCCTAATTGTGATTGAAAAGTTGTAAATAACTTAACCAATCGCTCCATTTGTAAAAATCATCGGAACAACCGATGTTGAGATAAAGCTTAATTAGAAATAATTAAGTTTTTTTGTGTCTATGAAAGGTTGTGATGATATGTTAAATATTATTAAAGAAAAACTTGATTTAAGCCCTGATTTAATGAAAAAGATTGATTGGGCTAAGAATTATACTTCTACTTCAATAACTCTTGAGAAAGGTCATTTAATTAGATTAGAACCTAGTAATCTTGCTTATGTAGATCCACATAAAGTTAAAATCAATAATTATACTTTCTTGTTCTTCAATGGTGTTAATACTTTCTATGTTAATAATCTAAACGAACAACATAATTTATCAGAACTAGAAAAATTCTTTAAACTAGCTAAATGCCCTTAATACTATTCCCCCAATAAGGAATTGACAAAATTTTAAAAAGTGATATTATAAATAACCAATGAAAGAGGTAACTCTAGAAATGGAGGTACATCTATGATAATAAAACACAATTTACCCGAAATTTATAATATTGAATTTAATGAGGAGTCAGTAGTATTTAGACTTTACTAGATACTATTGTCTCCTTTTTTTAGTAAAGGGAGTTAAGATTTATGGAAGAAGAAAGAAAAATTGCTGGTATTTATATTCGTGTATCAACAGAAGATCAAGCTCGTGAAGGATTTAGTTTAGGAGAACAAGAAGAAAAGTTAAAACAATTATGTGATTATAAAGGTTATGAAGTTTATAAAGTATATTGTGATGCTGGTATATCAGCTAAAGATATGGAACATAGACCAAAGTTTCAAGAAATGTTAAAAGATATGAAAGAAAAGAAAATCAATTATATCGTTGCTTATAAACTTGATAGAGTTACTCGTTCAGTTAGAGATTTAGAAGAACTAATTTCACAACTAGAAAAATATAATACTTATTTAGTATGTGATAGAGATGATGTTAATACATCTACTGCTAATGGTAGATTCTTTGTAAGAATGCTAACTGTCTTATCACAACTTGAAATTGAAATAGTATCTAAAAGAACAAAATTTGGTTTAGATGGGGCAATTAAACAAGGACATATTCCAGCAAGAGCTCCACTCGGTTATAAGCATATTGATAAAAAATTAGTTCCTGATCCACTTACAAAAGATATAGTTATAAGAATATATAATTTATATTTTGAAGGACTTACTTATAATACTATTGCTAAATTATTTAATAAAGAAAAAGTATGCGGTAAAACAAATTGGAAAGATACAAGTATATTAAAGATTATTACTAATGTTATTTATAAAGGAGATTATATACAAGGCAAAACTACTAGCAATCCAAGATATTTTGAAGATGTTGTTGAACCTATTGTATCAAAAGAATTATGGGATAGTTGCCAAGTTTAAAAGAAAAAGAATCAAAGAAATTATATGAGAAGTCAAACATATATCTTCTTGCAAAAATTAAAATGTCCTAAATGTGGAAGAATACTTGCTGGTGATGCTTCACATAAGATAAAAGCTGATAAATGGTATTACTATTATAGATGTGAAAAATGCCGTGGTAATATTAGAGAACATGAAATTGAAGATTCAATTAAAGAATTATTATCAGATATATTTGAATATGATTCAGTTGTTAATGAGTTCTTTTTACCAGTATTACAAAATAAGATACATAATCCAAAAGAAAATTTTGAAAAAGAAATAACTAATCTAAATAATAAAAAGATTAGAATTAGAAAAGCATATATTGATGAGTTATTTACTGAAGAAGAATATAAAGAAGAAACAAATATTATAGAAAACAAGATTAAAGATTTAAAAAAGAAAATATTAGAAAATGAACAAGTTAACAAATTAAACTTATCTGTTGATGATATTTTGATTAAAAGAGATATGGACTTTATCAATTCTATCAAACTACCAATTCTATATAATGCTTTTGTTGATAGTTGGGATGGTTTAGAACGAGAAGAAAAAGCAGAAATAGTTATGAAATATATTGATGATATAGAACTAGAATTAGTAAATAATAAATACAAAGTTAAACTAACTAATTTTAGGTCTACATTTTATAAAGATTTTAAATCATTATTTGATAAAGGTTATATAGATTGGAAAAGAAAAATAGTACATTCATTTAATGGATTTTGCGTAGATGGTAAAGTTCGTTATAGTGAGTTCTTACCTGCTAAAGAAGTATATAGACATTTAATGAGATTAAATGAATGTTATGAAGTGAATTTTTATAAAGGTTATCTTCAAAAGAAAACCGAAGAATTAAAAATGCTACCACTTCATAAAGGAGACGTCGTTGTAAGAATATTCCCTACTGAAAAAGATGATGATACAAAAAAAATATTAGGTATGGGAATGTTTATAGCAAAAGACTCTCCTAACGATATTAAGGTAGGCATCCCAGACTTGTTTGAATGTATACCTGATATCAAAGATTAATTTATAAACGTGGCACGTTTTGTTTAAGATAGTAAATGAAAGTGACGATAGTGTCAAATTAAAACGGTTTCTAAGGTGTTAAACCTTAGCTTCCATATCTTGTCTCTGACAAGATATATAGGAAGTTATGAATAATGACAAGGCCACTTTCGTGCCATTTTCAATATTCATAAAATAAGGAGGTGTAAAAGTATGGAATTATCTTATTCGTTTCATTTAGGTAATGATAGTAATAAAACTATTAAAGCAAGACGAGAAGCAAAAAATACTCTATCGGGAACAACTAATAAAAGCAATAATGCTATTCAAAATGTAAGACAACTTGGAAAAGTTAATCATCATAATTTAAGACAATATGATAATAACAGGGAACTAATTAAAACTATTAAAGGTTCTAATGATATTACAAAAGATGTTAAAGAGTTATATTTAGATTTATTTGATGAGGCAAGAATTGAATACAATAATAAACAGACTAGAGATGATAGAAAAATAAATAACTACTTTAATAAGATAAGTGATGATACAAAACATGATCTTGCTTGTGAAATAGTTATTGAACTTGGAGATATGGTTTATTGGGATGATAAAAGTTTAGAATATAAATATGTGATGATACAAGTATTTGAACAACAACTTGAAGATTTAAAAGAAATAGTTCCAGACTTTTATGTAGCAAATGCTGCTATACATTTTGATGAACATTCTCCACACTTGCATATTGTCGGTGTTCCAGTTAAAGAAAATTGTAAAACAGGTTTATCAAGACAAGTTGGTAAAACTTCTATCTTCACAAAAGAATCATTAGTAGTTTTTCAAGATAAAATGAGAGAAAGATGTATTGATGAATTTAATATTGCTTATGGTATGGATTCAAAGTTAAAAGAAAAACAAAAAGGTAAAAATCGAGATATTACTCCATTTGAAAGAAAGGTTTATAATGAAAAAGTTAAAGTCCTTAAACAAGAAATATCTAATTTCGAAAATGAAGTTTCTGATTTAGAAGATAATAAAGAATCTATCAATAAACAAATAACTAAACTTAATAAAGATAAAAACGATATAAGTGATGAAATTGATAAAAAGAAAAAAATTAATAATAAAATTATTATTAAATCTAAAAATCAACTTTGGGATGAAAATGAAAAACTAAAAAAAAGAAAACGAAGATTTAAAAAGATTAAACTATCAGTATGAAAATCAATATAAAAGTTTAAAAGAAAAAACTGATTATCTTATTTATCATTTGAATAAGGTATTAAAAAAATTACCCGAATTTATTCAAAACATTGTTGAAAGATTATTTAATTATAATGGTTTAGATTTAAAATATTTTAAACAGCAATATGATCCAGAAGTTAAAAGTAGGTTTAAAGGTTTTAATTTATTTAATAAAAAAGAAATTGAAAAAGCAACCAAGAATATTAATAATGAAATGGATGAATATGCTGAAGATTTTTATGATGATAAAAAAGATAAAGAAAAAGGCGATGGTTTTGAACTTTAAAAAAAGATGGTTCATTAATTGAATCATCTTTCATTTTGACTTAAATTTATTAATTGAGTATAAACATTTTTTATTTCATTTTCTGGTATTTGTAAATCCCTTAATATTGAATATGTATATTCAATACTCATATTTAAAAAGCAATCTTTTTGATTTAGTATATTTCTAATTAACTCATATTTTTTTAATTCTTCAGGATTTTCTTTATTTGCTTCTATGTATTTTTCAGTAATCATTTTAAGTTTATCTATCATCTTTTCATTCCTCCATATTCAATAATACCAGGAATTCTTGGATCATCTTTTTCAACATATTCAAGTTTACCATCATCAAATTTTGTTTGTAATTCTTCTTTTGCAATAGGAACAAGTTCATGATTAGGATTAAAATAATAATAAACATTTTGTTCTGAGTTTTCTTCAAAATTTTGACCATTTAATGTAAATATAGCACTAGCCATAGCAACTTTTCCTTCTTCGAATGGTTCATTATTTCTTACTATTGTCACACGAATATTATTCTTTCTTTGTTCCTCAGTAAATAGTATTTTTCTCAATTGCAATACATATGATAATGAATCAATTCCTAACATTCCAGTTGAATTCACTTTACTAACTAGAATTGATAGTCTTTCATTTAAACTAATATCTTGAATATTGTTTGTTATATGTGAATATTCTTCTAATAACTCAGCTAATGTTTGGATATGTTCAACAGGTTTTCTTTCACTTAAACTTTTCTCTTGTTGAGCAATTAATTGATACATTTTAGTTAATGATTGTTTAAACTCTTGTTGTGTTTGTTGATTTCTATTAACACACTTTAATCCAACTAATGGTTGATTAAGTTTTGCTTGCATAATATCTCCTTGAAGTATAGAAGTAACTGAATCAGCACTTACCAAAAATTTATCTGATCTAAATTCTAGGTTTGCATGTCCAGCTCCATATGCTTCTCCAACCATATTTTTATAATCACTACTAAAATGAATGCCCAATTGATTTAACAATTTTGAATATATTAAATTAAATTCAAAGCATACAACTTTATTATTTTCTAGTGTAATTGATGAAACGTAATCTGTACTCTTGTGTTTTTCTGTGGCTACACCTTTTTGATTAACTGCATAATATTCTTCATCATAAGTCAGTAATTTACACATTTTTATATAAATATAAATTGCTTTTTCTAAATCAGTAGTATTTTCAGGAATTCCCGAAATAATTTCATGTTCTAAATTACTGTCTATCTTGATGCTTTGATATTTAGTATCAGTTGTTGTTAAATGTTTATTTATAGCTTGTAAATCTATTTTTTGTAATGTTCCAATATCTCTATAACGATTAGCAACAATATCAGGCATTAAATATTCTTCCAATGCTTTATTTTCTCTAAAAAATTTAAATGCAGCATAAATAAAATATTCCTTAGGTATTTCATTTATTTCTTTCATATCTACACTAGAACATAAATTATCAAATTGTTCATCAGGTAATTGCATTAAAGAAATTAATTGTTCAGTAGGAATAGAATACTTATTTCCATCAATATCTATATTATATTTGTTTCCTTTATGCTTTTCTAAAAATTTCTCAAATGAGATACTATTTTTTAAACTATCTAATTTTTGTTGTTCATCAGGTTGTAATACAATTTGTCCCGATGATATTAATTGCTCTAAGGCTTTTATAATTGTGCTTTTTTTATAGTAAATTGAACCTCCAGTATCTCCACCTATAATATAGCAAACTGCGAAGTTATTTATATCGCCATTAAAGTATCTTGAAGCATATTCAAAATAAAAATCATTATTTAAAATTCTCTTTAAAAATTCTATTGATACATCTTCAGAATTAACCTTAACTTTTTCACCATTTCTTATTTGTTCTACATCCTCTCTTGTTGTAAATAATGTATATTCTGCCATATTTCTTAAATATGGATATTTTTCCATCCATTGTTCAACTGTTAACTCTTCCACTATAACCTCCTACTTTATATTATCTTACAATTCCATTATATCATTATTTTCATCAATTTTATCAAATTGCTTTAAAAATTTTAAAAAATATGCTATTATGTTTATAGAAGCTAGTTGTATTAACTTATATAGTGATAGTTTCAAATTATCTTATCTATCGCTCCATTGGGAAATCTGTTCGAACTTTTATAGTTTGAATTTAACATAGAAAAGTATCAATTTCTAAACGAAGTTGATATTTTTTTTGTTAAGAAAGGACAGATTTTATGATTAATATTATTAGTAAACCATTAGAGTTTGATTATGAATTAAAAAAGAAAAAAGACAATGGTTTTGAAAGATAAACCGTTGTCTTTTATTTTGTCCAATGTTCTTTTCTCTTTGTATTTGTATTTTCAATTTGTTTAGATATTAACTCATTAGATTTTTCTGCTGCTACTTGATGACTATTATTATCTACAAATATATAGTGTGAAATATAAATATTTCTTATCAAAGAAAATATTTCTTCTCTAGATATTTCATTAGTATTATCTTCATAATAATTTTTTAATTTTTGATATGAAAGTAATATTTCGTTTTTATTTTCCATATTACCAATATCACAACTAAAAAATTTGTTTAATTCAATTATTTCTTCTCTTAATTTCACATAATGTGAGTTAATAATATTTTCTTCTGTTTCTCCAAATAATTCAATTCGCATCTTTTCAATTGTACTAACAGAATCAATTGTCTCTTTTATTTCTTCAACGGATTTATTGTCTAAAGAAATATTCCAAAATAATACAACATCTCCATCTCCACCTGAAGGGAATTGTTTATTATGATAATTATTTATATCATCAGCAGAAATTAAAGTTGCATTAAATGTAATTGTATCATTTGCATTACTAGGAGAATCTATATATGGATCACAATGTAAACAATGTTTAATATTATCTTTATCTTTTAAAATAACTTGAAAATTACCATGTGATGTAATTCCATTTACTTCAGTTCTTTTATATAAGAATGGTATAGATAATTCTTCACATATGAATTTCATTATAGTTGAATAGCCTTGGCACATTGCTTTTTGAGTTAATATAGTTCCAATAATATCATGGCTAGTGTTTTTATCTTCTTCATCTTTTGGAATATTAATTATATTAATGTACATATATAAGAATTTTTCTAATTCTGACAAGTCCCTATATTTATCATTATCCTTCAGTTTTAATTTATCTAAATTGCTAAATAAAGTGCAAAAACATTCAGCAACTTGTTCTATTTGATTTTCAGAATAGTTAGAAGCAAATTCTAATTTATTTAATTTATTAATAAAATAATTTTTATCTTTAATCATACTTATCCCTCCTACATTTCTCTACATTATATCACAAGAATTCAACATTTTTACTATTTAAATTACTATTTATCTTTCTCTTTATTTTCTTTAGACATATAGGCTACAGTCAAAATTATACCAACAAGATCACATCCGATTGATAGTCCCAATAGAACGCCACTACTGAAATTACCAAAATCACTTGTTTCATTTCCACAAAAATATATATATGCTAAATATAATAAGTTTCCTAATATAATGAATAATGTTCCTATTTTTAATTTTTTCACAAAATACCTCACTTTCACTTAAACATCAATCTTTTTTTAGATTTTTTTTGAATACCAATATTGCTTTTGCAGAATTAGTTGTAGACATTGTTACTAATTCATATCCATTTTCTATCATTTCATTAGATTTTTTTTCTACTTTTTTTGCCATGGTGTCTGTCTTTGGGGAATACTCTATAATAACAGTTTTATACATTTTTTCTACACATCCTAACACATAATAAACTAATAAATTATTATTTATATTATTTATTATAAAAAGAATTATGTTCTATTAAGTAAGCATTATTAATTTTGACGATATCATTCATAACTACTGATTTTGAAATTTTCATTTCAATTTTTGTCATAATCGATCATTTTCCTAAAATTATTTTAAATCTAAAGTATTTTTAGAGCATCCCTTAATGCAATTACAGCAAAGTATACATTCAGTACCATTTTTTCTTTTTCTTGAATCATCTAGCATATCTACATTCATTGGACAACTTCTTATACATTATGACAATTAATACATTTACTATAATCACACTTAACTCTTAAATATGAAAAGTAACTAGACGGCTTTAGAAAAACAGTTACAGGACATATATATTTACAAAATGCTCTATTATCTTTAAATCTAAATGCCAGTAATACTCCTAAAGCATAATATACTATGTTTCCAATTATAAAAGAAAAAAACATTATGTTTTCTAAATTATCTACTTTAAATATAAATAATGCGGAGACAAATGTTAATAATAACAAGAATACAATATATCTAATCCAGCCAAGTTTTTTCCTATCATTTTTAGGAATTTTATAAGGCAATAAATCTAAAACCATTCCAGTCCAACAAGCATAACCACACCATCCTCTACCAAAGAATAATGGACCGGCAATTTTTGCTACGAAATAATGTATTGTTGCAGCTTCAAATACTCCTAAAAATAAATAGTACCAAAAGCCTTCAATTGCATATTTTCCCTACATATAACGTCTAAATACACAAGTATATATGAACCAACTGCCAACTGAACAAAGTTTCTTGCATGTTAAACTTTATGCAACATTAAATGCATTCCAGTTGATATACAAATTCCTATATAATTAAAATTTAACAAATAAAATAAATTTTTTGTAGAAACAAATAATAATATTGCAACAGTTTCAAATATTAACATTGTTATTAACATAACTTTGTTTTCTTTAATCCATTTAATCATAATTTCTTATTCCTAACGTCTTAAAATAAACATTATATAATTTAATCTTTAAACAATTTTGCTAACAAAGGTTTAATTAATTCGTAAATAAATATTGCTATAAAGTTTATTAAAAATACTACTAATATTAAACTAATATCTATTGATGTTATACTTATTAATTTTCCAATTGGTGTAATGAATACTATGAGTTCTATTAAAAATATCAATAATAATCCATAATTCATTGCTTTATTGGAAAATAATCCTTGTTTAACAATCGATTGTTTTAAATTTCTACAAGATATAGAATAAACTATTTCTTGAACCACCATTGAAAGAAGTGCTAAAGACATAGCTGTTTCTTGCCCATACATTTTTAAACTAATGAAGTAAGTAAAAACTACAAATATAGTTTCAATTATAGCCGAAGATACGATGCAAGATTTTATAAATGGTGTAAATAATGGTTTATTGATTCCTCTCGGTTTTTTATTCATTATGCCATCTTCACTCTTTTCAAAAGATAGGCATATACTAGGAATAGAATCAGTTACCAAATCAATAAATAAAATATAAATTGGTAATAGAATTGTCGTTTTAGAAAGTAGCCCTATTATAATAGTAAATATTTCAGCGAAATTACTTGATAATGAAAACACTATATTATTTCTAATATTATTATATATTCTTCTCCCTTCTTCAACAGCGACAACTATTGTTGAAAAAGAATCATCCATTAATACTATGTCAGAAGCTGACTTTGTAACATCAGTACCAGTAATACCCATTCCAACGCCTACATGAGCATCTTTAATAGCAGGAGCATCATTTACTCCATCTCCGGTCATTGCTACTATTTTCCCACTATTTTGCAGGGCAAAAACAATTCTCTCTTTATGGGAAGGATTTACTCTTGCATACACAGAGTATTGTTTGACGATATTTTTTAGTTCTTTATCATTATATTTATCAAGTTCACTTCCTAGTATTGCTTCATCATCATTACTTATAATTCCAACATTTTTGGCAATAGCTGTTGCTGTGTCTATAGAGTCCCCTGTAATCATTATTGGTCTAATACCAGCATTTTTACATAAATAAACACTTTTCTTAACACTTTCTCTAGGCGGATCTATCATTCCTAGAATACCAGCAAACGATAAATTACTCTCTTCTTTTTCTAATTCTTTAATATCTTTGGGGATATAATCCAATTTTTTATACGCAAATACTAAAGTTCTTAAAGCATTTTTAGAAAGATTTTTAACCTTATCTAAAATTTCTTTTTGTTCATTCTTAGTTAAATTTACCTTCTCAATTAAGGAATCCATACTACCTTTGCATAAAATATATACATCATTATCAATTCTATTTAAAGTAGTAAACATCTTTCTATCACTATCAAACGGTATATCTAATATTCTCTTACATTTTTTTCTCAACTTAAGAGAATCAATTTTTTTATTATATAGATAATCATATAAACAAGTTTCTGTAGGATCACCTACATATTTATCTTCATAAATAAGGCCATCATTACAAAGAGCACATATATAATTAAGCATATTTTCATCTATTACATATTCCTCTTTAACAGTCATTTTATTTTGCGTTATAGTGCCTGTTTTATCAGAACAAATAATATCTATTGCTCCAAGCGTTTCTACAGCTTGCATTTGTTTTACTATTGTTTTCTTTTTTGCTAAATTAGATATTCCAACAGATAATGTTATTGTAATTACAGTTGGTAATCCTTCTGGAATAGCAGCCACTGCTAGTGATGAACATAGCATTATAATTTCAAGTATTGTGTATTTATTAATTAAAGCTAAAATAAATATAAAAATTAAAATAATAAATACTATAAATGTAATTTTTTTAGAAAGTTCTTTTATCTTTAATTGTAATGGTGTTTCTATTCTATCGATTTCATTTAGTGATAATGCAATCTTACCTATCTCAGTATTTTTCCCTGTACTTATAACTATACCAGTACATTTTCCATTAGTAATGCTTGTTCCTAAAAAAAGCATGTTTTTTTGTTCTTGAAGAATTAAGTTTTCTTTTAAAACATTGGCACTTTTTTGAACTGGAACACTTTCGCCAGTTAGTGTTGATTCATCTACTTTTAGACTCTCACATGAAAGTATTCTAATATCAGCAGGAACAGTTTCTCCAGATTCTAAATATATTATATCTCCTGGAACTAATTCTTTGGTGTTTATTACTATTATTTTGTCACTTCTTTTAACTTTACAAGTACTAGTTTCATATTTTTTTAAATCTCTTAATATTAAAGCAGCTTTTTCTTCTTGTATAAATCCAACAATAGCATTTATAAAAACTACAAAAAGAATTACTATAGTATCAGTATATTCATGAGAATAAAAATATCCATAAAAATATAAAAGCAACGCAACTACTAACAATATGATAATCATGGTATCATTAAATTGTTTTAAAAACCTCAAAATCCAAGGGGTTTTCTTTTTATTTAGAATGATATTTTGTCCATAATCATTTAATCTTCTATCCGTTTCTTTACTATCTAATCCATCAATATTACTATTTAAAATTTTAAATATCTCTTCTTCATTTTTAGAATACAATTTTATCTCTCCTTTTTACCTATATTTTAAATTTCAAATGCATATTCTATGCCATAAATACTCCACCAGCCTAGTCAAATAAAGAAAACAATATAAGCATATAATCTTTGTTTTGCATCTTCAAAAGAATTTGTATATTCAATCTTTACTTTTTTTCCAAGTTCTTGCTAATCAGAAAGCCGGTTTTACAATTCTAGCATATCATTTTTAATTTCTTCATTAATAATGATACCTCTATTTCAATAAATTTCTATTTATCTATTTTTAGTTTTTATTTATCCACTCAACGGTATCTTTTATTGTATCTGTTATACTTCTCGTTTTAAAATCTAAATCTTTCTTAGCTTTTTCATTACTAAAATTTGCATTAGATGATAAAGTATATAATGAATACTTTGTAAAAAGTGGAGTCTGTTTTTTTAAATTGTAATACATTTCAAATAAAGGAGCTATTAACTTTGCAAAACTTATTGGTAATACTATTTTAATTTTTTTTCTTCCTTGCACATGGCAAACTAAATCACATAATTCTTTAATTGTTATATATCTGTTAGACAAGATATAACATTCCCCTTTTCCACCATTTTTACATGCGCTAATAACACCATCTGCTACATCTCTAACATCAACAAAATCATAGCCACCTTTTACGCAAGCAAACAATTTACCGTTTGCTATTTCTTTGATTAATTGAGTTAGGTGACTATTTCCAAAATCTTTTGGGCCTATAATTCCAGATGGATGAATAATACAAGCGTCTAAATTTTTACTTTTAACAGCATCTATTACATACTTTGCAGCTTCTGCCTTTGTTTTTGCATATAATCCATAAACATGATCAGGATTAAAATTAGTTATCTCTGTTATTAAGCCATTATTAGGTTTTTCTGGAATTGCATGAACACTACTAATATAGATAAGTTTTGCTTTTAATTTTAAAACTTTATCTACTATATTTTTAGTACCATTTACATTAACATTATAAATAAGTGGATTATATTTTGATTTTATATATACAACTGCAGCACAATGAATTACAAATACCTCTTTTCCATCAGTATTTTCAAAAACAGGGGATAAAGATTCTTTATTGGTTACATCACCATAGTATATTTTACATTTCAAATTTTCTAGTGATTTTGTTGAATCACCATTTAACACAAAAGCTCTAATTTCATTATCAGAATCCAGTTCTAATTTTCTTATAATGTTATTACCCAAAAAACCATTTGCCCCTGTTATTATATAAATTCTTTTCACGATATTTATCACCTACCACTTCACTTGAAAAAATAAATTAAAAATATCTCTTCCTTATAATTGTACCACAAAATCAAGAAAATAATGAATAAGCTATTTAAACAAAAATAAATTAATTTTTATATAAGAAATAATTAGTTTTACATTTTTTCATACTATCATTGAAAGTTGATTAGATTTATTTATATTCTATTGTTTATTCATTGCATAAGAAAATATTTTTCTATTTTCAATTTATTTGTCTATAAAGATTCATATTTCAAATTTAGAAAATACATCAAAAAGGATTAAATTATTAACAATTTAATCCTTTTTTTATAATAAAATTGAGTATTTCATCTCTTAAAATTCTGCAATAATATTTAATACATATGTTTTTTTGTTTATGTATGTTTTTTACATCATTTTAAATTATTTCAATTCCAAGTTATTGAAAAACTATATTTATATTCACTCTTTTGAAAATTTTATTGATGCATTCTATAAGCTCTTACTTTTGACAAATGAAAGCCATTCTCAACGACATTTTTATATTTGAATACATCTTCGCGAGTTTCAGGTTTTTCAATGATTTCAAAAAAATTTGCTTGTTCTATAACATTTTCTGGGGTTTGAGCTAATATTTCAGCAATAGATGGTTTAAAAAAACCATAATATCCATAAGTATGTAAACATATAAAGTCATCTACTTTTTCTAACTGATTTGAGTCTATCATATCTCGTTTATCTTCAACAGAATCCCATATATAAGAGTAATTACTTAATTCTTGCAATGTAAACTCTCTTAATAAGTATTTGATTTCATCAATTGTGACAATTGGTTTGAGCAATTGGTATAGTTCTTTTAATCTTTTATTGCTAATAATTGGTATTTCTAATTTTTCTGGCAAAGCTATCGTTGAACTTGACAAGCCATATAATTTTTCCATGAAAATCCTCCTTACAGCTACTTATTTTACCATTTATTATCTGCTTTAACAATACTAATACACAAGATATTTTATATTAAAATTTTCAATGTACATCAAAAATCAATGCTATATTTTATGGTTAAGTATAAAAATCAAACTAATATCCAACATTTTTTAAAAGTATGTTGGAATATTTAACTATTCTTTGTTGGATATCTTTACAAAAGTTGTTTTTCTTTTATAATAATATTAGGTGAAAATATAATGAAGAAACAAGATTTAAGAATTATGAAAACGAAAAAAGCATTATACCAATCTTTAATACAACTCATGAAAGAAAAAACTTTCGAAGAAATTAGAGTATCTGATATATGTGAATTAGCGCTTATTAATCGTTCTACTTTTTATGCTCATTTTGATGATAAATATGAATTGTTATATGACTATATTAAAAACTTAAAAAATGACTTAAAAACGGAATTATCTAAAAATAAAGAAATTTCTAATACAAAAGAATATTATATTGAAATGATTAAAATCTTATTAAATCATGTAGAAGATAAAAAAGAAATATATCGCTCCATTATGCTTCATAATCAAAATAGTATTATGGCTGACATTATTTATAATGCTTTAAATGAAGATGCTTTAGGCCATATACAAGATAGCAAAACCAATAATATTGGAATTCCAAGTGAAATTATATTTAAATTTTATTTAGGAGCAGTTGCTTGTATTGGAATTGAATGGTTAAAAAATGATCATTATTCTAAGCAAGATGTAATTCATTATCTAGATACCTTAATACCAAATCAATTTTAAAAAAGAAATCGTTTTTGATTTCTTTTTTTATATTTACGAAATAATAGATTTTGGAATTGTGATTACTGGGCGAATGCCACCAAAGGTATAACTGGCAACATTGTAGCTCAAGTATCCACCCCTAGTCATGTGCCAAACCTATAATTTGGTCATTATCTTTTATAAAAGAAACTTTTTTTCAATTCTATGTGATCTGAATTTTTAAAATATTCTTCTTCATCTTTTAAAAACATTTCGATAAAATATTTTCTAAAATCTGAATCAAGTAAAAATTCTCTTTTGACTTGTTATACATTATATTATTATCAAAACTAATCATGGATAAAGTTTCCAATTTTTGTTTCATATATCACTTATAAGAAAAGAAGTTTCTTTGAAACTTCTAATCCATTAATTCTTCTTCTAATACATCAAGTGGTTCTAAAGTAGAATCAACATTCTCTAATGTATAATTACACTTTTTATACTTTCTAGCACCAGTACCTGCTGGAATTAATTTACCAATAATAACATTTTCTTTTAAACCATTTAAATGGTCTACTTTACCATGAATAGCGGCATCTGTTAAAATTCTAGTTGTTTCTTGGAAAGATGCTGCTGATAAGAATGAATCTGTTTCTAGAGAAGCTTTTGTAATACCTAACATAACAGGACGACCTGTTGCTGGGCTTTTACCATTTAAGATAAGTTCTTTATTTTCTTCTCTAAATTGATTGATATTTACCATAGTACCTGGTAAGAAATAAGAATCACCTGAATTAACGATTTTAATTTTAGAAATCATACGTTTTGCTATAATTTCAACGTGTTTATCGGAAATATCAACACCTTGTGAACGGTAAACTTTTTGAATTTCAGATAAAATATATTGTTGAACAGTAATTGGATCTGTTACAACCAATAATTCTTTTGGACTAATTGCACCATGTGTTAATCTTTGACCAGATACAACTTGGTCTCCAATATTAACGGCTAATTTTGCTCCATAATTACTTGTATGTTCTTTTGTTTCTACATCATTTTTAACAGAAATAATAAATTTACCATTTTGTTCTTCAATGTTAGAAACTGTACCATTTATTTCTGAAATAGTAGCTTTACCTTTTGGATTACGAGCTTCAAATAACTCTTGTACACGAGGAAGACCTTGCGTAATATCATCACCAGCTACACCACCAGAGTTGATTGTTCTCATGGTTAATTGGGTTCCTGGTTCACCAATTGATTGAGCTGCCATAGTACCAACTGCTTCACCAATTTCTACAATTTGACCAGTTGCTAGGTTACGACCATAACAATGTCTACAAATACTTCCTTTTGCTTTACAAGTTAAAACAGTACGAATAGAAACTTTTGTAATACCTGCAGCAATAATTTTATCTGCTAATACATCTGTAATATAAGTATTACGATCTACAATTACTTCTTTTGTTGTAGGATCAATTACCTTTTTATTTGTATAACGTCCAACAATTCTATCTCTTAAGGATTCAATCACAGTACCATCTGTATTTAAGAATGCTTCTACTACAACGCCTTCATCCGTACCACAATCATCCTCTTTGATAATAATATCATGAGACACATCAATAAGTCTTCTTGTTAAGTAACCTGCATCAGCTGTTTTAAGAGCGGTATCAACGAAACCTTTACGAATACCATGAGTTGCTAAGAAGAATTCTGACACTCTAGCACCTTCTATGAAAGAAGATGTAATTGGAATTTCAACAGCTTCACCATTTGGTTTTGCCATAAGTCCACGCATACCAGCCATTTGGTTGTAGTTACTCATATTACCACGAGCACCTGAATCAATCATAATTGAAATAGGATTTTCTTTATTGTTATTAATAATTTCAGATAATTCATCAGCAATTGTATTTTTAGCACCATTCCATGTAGCAATTACTTTTTCGTAACGCTCTTGTTCATTAATTAAACCACGTTTAAACAATTTATTAATTTGAGCAACTTTATCATTTGCTTCACTTAAAATTTCTTCTTTATGACTAGATGGAATAATATCCCCAATACCAATTGAAATACCAGATAAAGTAGATTCTTTAAAACCTAAATCTTTCATCTTATCTAGCATAATAGAAGTTTCAGTAGTTTGATATCTTTTATAAATTTGAGCAATTAATTTAGTTAAAGTCTTTTTACCAAATGGTTTTACTAATGGCATTTCACTAATTGCTTTTTTAATATCTGTACCTTTTTCTAAGAAGAATTTAGATGGTGTAATTCCTTCAATATTTTCTTTTTCACCTTCATTAATATATTGGAAAGTGTCAGGGAAAATTTCGTTGAATTTTAATTTACCTACTGTTGTTACTAAGTATTTACCATTTTGTTCTTCTGTAAATAATTTATGTTTAAATCCACTTACAGGGATAGCAATTCTTGTATGTTGAGAAATTTCTCTTCTCTCAAATGCCATCATTGCTTCATCTGGATTTTTAAATACTCTACCTTCTCCAACTTCACCAGCCTTTTCAATTGTGATGTAATAGTTACCTAAAATCATATCTTGTCCTGGTGTAACGATTGGATTACCATCGGAAGGTTTTAAGATGTTATTTGCGCCTAACATTAATATTCTAGCTTCTGCTTGTGCTTCTTCACTAATTGGAACGTGAACAGCCATTTGATCTCCATCGAAATCGGCATTAAATGCAGCACAAACTAGTGGATGTAGACGAATTGCTCTACCTTCAATTAATTTAGGTTCAAATGCTTGAATACCTAATCTATGTAAAGTTGGAGCACGGTTTAATAAAACTGGATGCTCTTTAATTTTTTCTTCAACAATATCCCAAACTCTTGGATCCTGATTTTCAATCATACGTTTTGCAGCTTTGATATTTGAAGCAATATCTTTAGATACTAAGCCATTAATAACATATGGTTTGAATAATTCTAGAGCCATTTCCTTTGGAATACCACATTCATACATTTTTAAAGATGGTCCAACAACGATAACCGAACGTCCTGAATAATCAACACGTTTACCAAGAAGGTTTTGACGGAAACGTCCTTGTTTACCTTTTAACATGCTAGATAAAGATTTTAAAGGTCTATTACCAGCACCCGTTATATTACGTCCTCTTCTACCATTATCAAACAAAGCATCTACTGCTTCTTGTAACATACGTTTTTCATTTTGAATAATGATACTAGGAGCACCTAGTTCCATTAATTTTTTAAGACGATTGTTACGATTGATAACTCTTCTATATAAATCATTTAAATCAGATGTAGCAAATCTACCGCCATCTAATTGAATCATTGGTCTAAGTTCAGGAGGGATAACAGGAATAACATCCATAATCATCCATTCTGGTTTATTACCAGATTCTAAGAAGGCATCTAAAACATCTAATCTTTTAATTAAACGAACTCTTTTTTGACTAGTTCCATCTTTAATTTCCTCAATTTCTTTTTTAATTGTTTCTACTTCTTTTTCAAGATCAACTTGTTGTAATAATTCTTTAATTGCTTCTGCACCCATACCTACTCTAAAAGTATTTCCATATTTTTCATAATAAGCACGGTATTCTTTATCACTAATAATTTGTTTTTTCTCTAAAGGAGCAGCTCCTGGATCTAGTACAACATAAGATACGAAATATAATACTTCTTCTAGATCACGAGGTGACATATCAAGGACAAGTCCCATGCGAGATGGAATTCCTTTAAAAAACCAAATATGAGAAACAGGAGTAGCAAGTTCAATATGTCCCATTCTCTCACGACGAACTTTCGAAGATGTAACTTCTACTCCACATCTATCACAAACAATATTTTTATATCTTAATCTTTTATATTTGCCACAAGAACATTCAAAATCTTTTGTAGGACCAAATATTTTTTCACAGAATAAGCCATCTCTTTCTGGTTTTAAAGTACGATAGTTGATTGTTTCTGCTTTTTTTACTTCTCCATGTGACCATTCACGGATTCTTTCAGGAGAGGCAATGGCTATTCTTAACCCTTCAAAGTTATCAATATTCATTATTCCTCATCCCCTTCCATATCAAATTCATCCATATCTTCATCAAAATCCTCATCGAAATCCGGTTCTTCTTCTACTTCTTCCTCTGGTTCTTCTTCGGAAGGAGCATCAGCCATAGCTTCTAACTCTTCTGGTTCTAATGTTAAGAAGCCTTCATTTTCCGTTTCTTCTAAGTCTTTCATATCAACAAAATTACCTTCACCATCTAAAACTGTCATATCAAGTCCTAGTGCTTGGAATTCTTTCATTAATACTCTAAAGCTTTCTGGAATTCCAGATGCTGGAATTGGTGTTCCTTTTACTAAAGCTTCATAAACTTTAACACGACCAACAACATCATCTGATTTAATTGTAATCATTTCTTGAAGAACATGAGCAGCACCATATGCTTCTAGTGCCCAAACTTCCATTTCTCCAAATCTTTGACCACCGAATTGAGCTTTACCACCTAATGGTTGTTGTGTTACTAAAGAGTAAGGACCTGTTGATCTAGCATGTAATTTATCATCAACCATGTGGTTTAACTTAATCATATACATAATACCAACAGAAATTCTATTATCAAATGGTTCACCTGTTCTACCATCATATAAAACAGCTTTACCATCTTCATCTAAGCCTGCTTCTTTTAAAGCGTCTATAATTTCTTCTCTTGTTGCACCATCAAATACTGGAGTTGCTACATAAATGCCTAACTCTTTTGCTGCCATACCTAAATGCATTTCAAGAATTTGTCCTAAATTCATACGAGATGGAACACCTAGTGGATTTAATAAAATATCTACTGGTTGACCATTTGGTAAGTATGGCATATCTTCTTCTGGTAAAACAAGGGAAACAACACCTTTGTTACCATGACGTCCTGCCATTTTATCCCCAACTGTAATTTTTCTTTTTTGAGCTATATAAACTCTAATAATTTTAGATACGCCAGCTGGAAGTTCATCTGAGTCTTCTTTTGTAAAGATTTTTACATCATGAACAATACCAGCGCCACCATTTGGTACACGAAGGGAAGTATCTCTAACCTCTCTCGTTTTTTCTCCAAAGATTGCATGTAATAATTTTTCTTCTGAAGTAAGTTCAGCCATACCTTTTGGTGTAACTTTACCTACTAAGATATCATTGTAGTTTACTTCTGTACCAATACGAACAATACCATTTTCATCTAGGTTTTTACGAGCTTCTTCACTAATATTTGGAATATCTCTTGTAAATTCTTCTGGTCCTAGTTTTGTATCCCTACATTCAATTTGATAATCTTCAATATGAATAGAAGTAAATACATCATCTTTTACTAATCTTTCATTTAAAATAACAGCATCCTCATAGTTATAACCATTGAAGTTCATGAAAGCAACGGTAACATTTTTACCTAATGCCATTTCACCACCTTCTGTAGAAGGTCCATCAGCAATAATCATATCTTTTGTAACAGTTTCTCCAAGTTTTACAATTGGAACTTGGTGATAACAAGTACCAGCATTGCTTCTTTCAAAACCGTTTAAATAATATGTATCCATACCACCTAATGTTTTTACAACAATTTTTTTTGAATCAACATAGTCAACTACACCATCTGCTTTTGCAATCACTACTGCTCCACTATCTCTAGCAGCAATCGCTTCTACACCAGTACCAATAAGTGGTGCTTCTGCTTTTAATAATGGAATTGCTTGACGTTGCATGTTTGCACCCATTAGAGCTCTTTTCGCATCATCATGTTCAAGGAATGGAATACCTTGTGTTGCAATGGATACTACTTGTTGTGGAGAAACATCGGCATAATCTACTTTATCGGATTCAATCATAATGTTTTCACCACGATAACGAACGGGAACTCTTTCATCTAAAATTCTATTTTCGCTATCTACTTTAATAGCTGCTTGTGAAATATAATAATCTAATTCTTCATCTGCTGTCATATAAACAACTTCATCTGTTAATTTTCTATCTACTACTTTTCGATATGGAGTCATAATAAATCCATATTCATTAACACGAGCATAACTTGCTAAAGAAGTAATTAATCCAATGTTTGGTCCTTCTGGAGATTCAATTGGACAAAGTCTTCCATAGTGAGATGGGTTAACATCACGTACTTCCATACCTGCTCTATCCCTAGATAAGCCACCAGGTCCTAAAGAAGAAAGTCTTCTTTTATTTGTAAGTTCTGCTACTGGGTTTACTTGATCCATGAATTGAGATAGCTGGCTGCTTCCAAAGAATTCTTTGATTGCTGCTGTAAGTGGTCGAATATTAATTAGAGATTTTGGTGTTACTTCTGTAATTTCTTGTGTACTCATTCTATCTCTTATTACTCTTTCAATTCTAGAAATACCAACTCTGAATTGATTTTGTAATAATTCACCAACTTGACGAACACGTCTATTTGATAAGTGATCAATTTCATCAAAAGATCCAATTCCTTCTAACAAGTTTAAGTAATAAGATACAGATGCATAAATATCAGAGATAGTTAATCTTTTAATATCGATTGTAGCATCATTACCTATTACATTAATGATTTTTTCAGGATGTTTATTTGAGTAAACTTTAATCATTTGAACTTTATTATAAGTATCTAAATCTTGATTAATTTGAACTTCTTTTACACCATATCCTGCTTGTAAGATTGGTTTTAGTTCACTTAAAACTTCTTTTGTAATAATACTGTCTTTTTCAACAATTACTTTTCCATCTACTTTAATAGTTTCAGCTATCTTAGCACCTAAAAGACGATCTACCACATTTAACTTACGATTAAATTTATAACGTCCTACGCGGGCTAAATCATAACGGAATACATCAAAGAAACGAGTCACTAATTGATTTTTGGCACTATCTAATGTAGATGGTTCACCTGGTCTTAATTTTGAGTGAATATCAATTAAAGACTCATCTGTATTTTTATTAGAATCTTTGACAATTGTTTTTTCTAAATATTCATTTTCTCCAAATAAAGAATATATATCTTCATCACTAGATAATCCAATTGCTCTAAGTAAAGTTGTAATAGGAACTTTTCTTGTTCGATCAATTCTTACATAAACAACGTCTCTAGCATCTAATTCATACTCTAACCATGTACCACGGTTTGGTATAATTTGGCTGGTAATAACAGTACGACCATTTTTATCAATTTCTTTACCAAAATAAACAGATGGAGAACGAACTAATTGAGATACAATAACTCTTTCAGCACCATTAATAACAAAAGTACCTGACTCTGTCATAACTGGCATATCGCCTAAATAGATTTCTTGTTCTTTTACTTCTCCTGTTTCATGATTGAAAAGTCTAGTTTCTACCTTTAAAGGAGCTGCATATGTTGCATATCTTTCTTTACATCCTTTAATAGAATATCTTGGTTGTTCAAATGAATATTCACCAAATTCAAGCGCTAAATTACCAGTAAAACTTTCCACTGGTGATATATCTTCAAACACTTCTTTGATTCCTTCTTCAATAAACCAATTGTAAGATTTTTTTTGAATTTCTAGCAAATTGTTTAATTCAATTGCATTTTTTGTTTTTCCATAATTTCTTCTAACTCTATGGTTACTAATTTTTTGTTCTGTATAAGACACTTTTTCACCCCTATAACCTATATTTTTCAAAAGAACATAACTCGATTTAAAGTATATGCGTCAATAATTAATTTTATCAAATCAGTCAACTATTGTCAATGTTTTCCAATGTTCTTTTGGTTACTTTTGTCTGTGATTATACATAAGTTGCTTCGATAATGTAAAAACCTTTATTTTTACCTAATAAATGTACCTGATATTGTTTTTCTAAATCTTTGATAAGTGATTTTGCACCTTGATTTTTATTTACTACAATAATTAAGTTTCCACCTTTTTTTAAATGATTTTTTGCTTCAAATAAAATCTTATATAAAATTTCTTTTCCTACACGAATGGGTGGATTAGATATAATTGTATCAAATGTTTCCTTCACATTCTCATATAAATTACTTTCGTATATTTGAACATTCACATGATTCAGATTAACATTCTTTCTTGCCAATTCCAAGCTTCTTCTGTTTATATCAATCATATGAACCTTAGCATTTGTCATACTAGCAATGTAGATACCAATTGGTCCGTATCCGCATCCAAAATCTAGTACGTTTCCAGTAATTTTGTTTACATCAATCATTTCTAATAAACTTCTTGTTCCAAAATCTAATCCTTTTTTAGAAAAAACGCCATTATCAGTTGCAAAAGTAAAATCATGATGATTTATTTTTACTTTTTTTATTTCAATTTTACTTTTTAAATTTTCGTTATTATCAAAATATTGGTTCATATAGTCCTCCTAAATGACACCCTATTAATAAACGGTGAAAGCCCATACTAATTTTTTAGTACAGGCCAACCCTATTTTGTTTAATTATTTGAATTCAACTGTTGCGCCAGCTTCTTCAAATTTAGCTTTCATTTCTTTTGCTTCATCAATAGATACGTTTTCTTTTACTACGCCACCATTGTCAGCGATAGCTTTTGATTCACCTAATCCAAGACCAGTGATTTCTTTGATTAATTTGATAACTGCTAATTTGTTAGCACCAGCTGAAGCTAATACTACATTAACTGAGCTTGGTCCTTCTTCTTCAACAGCAGCTGGAGCAGCAGCTACAGCTACAGCACTTGGATCTACACCAAATTCTTCTTTCATTGCATCAACTAATTCTTTTACTTCAAGAATAGTCATTTCTTTTAATCCACTAATAAATTCATCTTTTGTAAATTTTGCCATTTTATTTCCTCCCTTAAATTATTTTTCTAAATCTTGACTATATAAGTCTAAACAAATTGATAAGTCGCGAACAACTCCCATAAGTCCTCCAGCAAGCATTGTAAGTAATCCTTCTCTTGATGGAATAGAAGCAAGTTCTGCAAGTGTTTTTTGATCAGTGATAGCACCATCTACAACACCAACTTTTAGTTCTAAAGCAGTGTGTTCTTTTGCAAAGTCACTAAGTACTTTAATTGGCGCTACTGCATCTTTACCAAAGGCAATCGCTTTAGGCCCATTTAAATGTTCATCAATATTGATATTTAAATTTTCTAATGCTCTTTTTGCCAATGTGTTTTTATAAATTTTGAAATCAGAGTCAGTTTCTCTTAGTTTTTTTCTAAGTTCATTTGTTTCACTAACAGTTAAACCGCGATATTCAAAAAATACAAATGATGATGCATCTTTCATTTTTGATGTAATTTCATCAACAATGTTCATTTTCTTTTCAATGATTTTTTGATTTGCCACTTCTGCACCTTCCTTTCATTGATACCGAATAAAAAGCTCCCTCTAATACCTAGTGGGAGCCGAAAACTTTTTATATAAGTCCTCGGTAGGATGATTAAGCCTTAGCCCCTACTGTCTACGGTACATTCTTTCAAACACATTCATTATATCATAACATTAATTAAAAGTCAAAGCTTGTTGGATCAATTTTAATTCCAGGACCCATTGTAGAAGAAACAGATATATTAAGAATATATTTTCCTTTTACAGTTGCTGGTTTTGATTTATTAATTAATGAAACGAAACTATTTAAATTTTCAACTAATTTATCTGTATCAAATGATACTTTACCAATTAGTGCATGTACATTACCATAACTATCTGTACGATATTCTACACGTCCTTTTTTAACTTCTTCAACTGCTTTTTTAGTATCCATTGTTACGGTTCCAGTTTTAGGATTTGGCATTAAACCTTTAGGTCCTAAAATTTTACCAATTCTACCTAATGCAGGCATCATATCTGGAGTTGCTATCATTGTATCGAAATCAAACCAATTTTCTTTTTCGATTTTTGTTAACATATCCATGTCACCAACATAATCTGCTCCAGCCTCTTTCGCAGCTTCTGCTTGAGCACCTTTTGCAATTACTAAAACTTTTTTTGTTTTTCCAGTTCCATTTGGAAGTACTAAAGCACCTCTTAATTGTTGATCTGCTTTTTTAGTATCTAAGTTTAGATTCATAGCAACTTCAATGGAAGCGTCAAAACTAGTTGTTGATGTTTCTTTTGCTAATTGAACAGCTTCTTCTTTTGAATATAATTTTGATTTTTCAATTTTTTTAGAAGCTTCTAAATATTTCTTTCCTTTTTTCATATTTTAACCTCCTTATGTGGTATAACGGATTTTTTTCCTTCCACATAGGTATAAACCTATATGTTTTAGTCTTCTACTTTAACACCCATGTTAGCTGCAGTTCCTTCAACAATTTTCATTGCTGCATCTACATCATAAGCGTTTAAATCTGGTAATTTAGTTTCTGCTATTTCTTTTAATTGAGCACGAGTTAGTGTTCCAACTACTTCGTTCTTTCCTTTTACAGAACCTTTTTTAATTCCAGCAGCTTTTTTAATTAATTCAGCTGTTGGTGATGTTTTTAAGATGAAATCAAATGTTCTATCTTCGTAAACAGTAATTACAACTGGTACGATATCTCCCATTTTATCTCTTGTTGCATCATTGTATTTTGTACAGAATTCTTGTAAATTGATTCCTGCAGGTCCTAAAACAGTTCCGACTGGTGGAGCTGGTGTTGCTTTTCCAGCAGGTACTTGTAATTTAATTACTTTTGTTATTTTTTTCTTTGCCACGAAAAACACCTCCTTATTTTTTTCGCGTGTGGTAAAAATTGCATAATCCGTTTTGCTCCCACTTATCTATATTAAAACAATATAGCTCTAATAATATAACATATTTTATTTTGTTTGTAAACTATGTTCTTGTTTTTTTTCTAAATTTAATTGAATATAAATTTCTTCCTTTATTTCTTGTATTTCTACCCCATTTATTTCTTCTGTAGCTGAAAATAAATAGTTTAACATTTTTTGTATTTCAAACAAATGATGATTTGTTTTTACTGTCTTACCTTTATAATTCTTTGGAAATATATAATACTTTTTGTTTTCTTTTTTATATTCTTCTAAAATAGTAGCAAATAAATAATGAACATATTCTAATAAAAAGACAATGTCTTTGTTTTTCGCATAGCAGTCATCTTCTAAATAATATAATTCAGCATTTTCTAATATTTTATTCATTTGTTCCTTGATAATTTGACCAATTAATGTACTTCCATCAGTTCCAAAATCTTTTTCAGAAAGTAAAATTTCAATATTTTCAATATTATTATCTACTGTATGTACTAATAAACTTACATTTCCCATATTAAGCTTTTTCTATTTCAGTTAAACCTAAATCAACAATTGTTTCTTGTCCAAATAAATCTAAAGCTACTTCCAAACGTTGTTGTTCCATGTCAATTGATTTTACAGTACCAAACATATTGGCAAATGGACCTGAAATTACTTTAATAGAATCACCAACATTTAAATTATTTCCAATATCTAATCTACTCATTCCCATACTGCCTAATATTTTATCTACTTCTTGTGGTGTTAACGGGAATGGTTTCGCACCCTTACCAGATGAACCAATAAATCCAGTAACACCAGGTGTATTTCTGACAATAAACCAAGCTTCATCTGTCATAACCATTTCAACTAAAATATATCCAGGAAACATTTTCTTAGTTTTTTCTTTTTCTTTTCCATCTTTTGTAACTTCTATTTCTGTTTGTTCTGGAACTACTACCCTATAAATATAGTCTTCCATACCCATTGTACTAGCGCGCATTTCTAGTTTTTCTTTTACCTTATTCTCATGTCCAGAATAAGTATTAACTACATACCATTCTTTTTCCATTAATGAATCACCGTCTTAATTGTTGATAAAACAACATCTAATAGTCCAAAAAATGCGCTGAAGACTACTACAACACAAACAGTTGCGATTGAATATTTTATCAATTCTTTTTTTTCTGGCCATCTAACTTTAGCCATTTCTTTTTTTACACTTACCAAAAATCTTGCTAATTTTTTCATGTAACAGCTCCTTTTTCATTATATGATTTTTTTCAAAATAAAAACACCTTTTTGCGTGTCTAAATAAATAATAGCAGTTATTATTTGATTTGTCAATAAAAGTGTTTTAAAAGTGTTCTTTATTTTTCTATTATTTTGTTTTGTTTCTTTAATCTAATTTGCGCCAGATCATTAAAGTGATTTTTTTATTATGTTTAATTAAAATTTTTGACCATATATGGCTTTAATATATGGATTATTATTACAAGACTTGTAATAAGTTACTATCTTCCCATTAAAAATTAAATATCCACATTGATCATAACCATTTGGTATAGAAGATAACCATAAAGTATAATTTTCTGTTAGATTTGGAAACAATAATGCATTTGACATAACACCTGTTTCACTATTTTTGTAAGAAACTATAATTTGATCATAATTAGCATAGCTATCAGACAAATTCCAAGATTCCTTGTCAGCCGGTAATTTACTAATATTTTTTAAAACAACTATTTTTTTGGATAATAATTTATTGTTGATGGCATCAATATTTTTTTGATTGGTGTTTACCAAACTAGATAAGTTTTCTACATTGGTATTTGTTTTATCTAACTCACTTTGTAAAGCATAGTTATTTAAATTATTTTGTAATTCTTCGATATTACTTT
>OIZF01000030.1_pt1 | contig 92285 bp, 96 predicted proteins | sample 1588471 | NCBI WGS metagenome assembly OIZF01 (sample SAMN03283279) | human gut metagenome | biome: human-associated habitat; material: feces | host: Homo sapiens | place: Peru | collected 2012
GAGCGTCACCTTGCCAAGGTGAAGGTAGCGAGTTCGAGTCTCGTAATCCGCTCCACATAATAGAAAACACTCAATTGTGTTTTCTATTAATTTTATGGCACCATAGCCAAGAGGTAAGGCAGAGGTCTGCAACACCTTTATCCCCAGTTCAAGTCTGGGTGGTGCCTCCACAAAACCCGAGTCTTAAGATTCGGGTTTTTAATTTTTGAAAGGTCAGGTAATTTATGGATTTTAACGATGTAATCAAATCAAGAAGAAGTATCAGAAAATATTGTACGGGTAAATCTGTATCAAAAGAGCAAATCGAAGAATTAATCAAAGCGGCTGCATACGCACCGTCTTGGAAGAACTCACAAACAGCAAGATATTATTGTGCGGTTGATACGGATGCTATAACTAAAATCAAAAATTGCTTGCCGGAATTTAACCAAAGCAATTCCGAAAATGCTTCATTAATCGTTACAACCTTCGTACATAACCGATCAGGCTTTAAACCTGACGGAGAGCCTCAAAACGAATGCGAAAACGGTTGGGGTTACTATGATTTAGGTCTTGCAAACGAAAATTTACTTCTTAAAGCAACCGAAATGGGCTTAGGAACGCTTATAATGGGCATCAGAGACGGTGAAGCATTAAAGACAGCGTTGGATATCCCAAATGAAGAAACCGTCGTTTCTGTTATTGCTGTAGGCTATCCGAATATCGAACCTCAAATGCCGAAAAGAAAAGAACTCACGGATATTATCAAATGGGTAAAATAAAAAGAGGGGATAGCCCCTCTTTTATTTTTGTACATATAAGGTTTGAGTAGGGTATGCAAAATCGGTATCATTCTCTTCTACGATTTGCTTAATTGCAAGATTTAGGTCATTTTCAATTTGCAAATATTCATCCATATCCGATGTTTCAGTGTAACACACAACTTCAAAATCAAGTGAGCTGTCGCCGAATTCTCTGAAATGTATTCTGCAAGGCTCCGGAAGAATATCTTTGTTGTCAACAATGTATTTTTGTATTTCGTTTCTGATTTTTTCTATCGTTTCGTTTGAAGTTGAGTAGACAAGACCGAATGTCATCTTAATTCGTCTTTTGTCCATCATTGAAATGTTTGTAACGGCTTCCTTAGTCAAAGTAGAATTCGGAACAGTTATAACGCTGTCGTCAAGAGTACGAATCTTTGTGCTTCTCATTGTAACCTCTTCAACAAAGCCTTTAACGGTCGCAGATTCGATTAAATCGCCGACTTTGAACGGTTTGTCAAAAATTATAATAAAACCGCTTATAAGGTTTCCTACGGCGTCCTGAGCCGCCAAAGAAACAGCCAAGCCTCCGACACCCAAACCGGTAAGAAGTCCGTTTACATTGTATCCCAATTCGCTTATAACCATCACAACACCGAAAGCAATTACAACAATTTTAATTATATTTGCCAAAAACCTGAGTGCAGTTGTATTCATAGTATCATTGGAATTTTTACCAAAGTGTAAGTCAAGGAACAAATTATCCGACAAATAATTAATTATGCCCCAACATATAATTAGTATAATCAAGATTTTAAATATCTTTGTAACACCGGGCTTGTTATAATTTATTGCAAAGGCAATGTACAAGCCGATTGTACCGATTAAATACGCAAGCGGCTTTTGAAGAGAATTAACTAAAGAATCGGTTTTATCCCTGTCATTTTTAAAAAACAGCCTGCCGAATATGTTTATAAGGGCATTTGAAATTTTATTTTTGAATATAAACAGTAATAAAAATACTGCTATTCCTATTGACAAATCAATAATTTTATCTGAATCACTTACAAAATTCGACAACGATTCAACAAATTTATTCATAATAAATTCCTTCCAGACATAATTTACATATTATATTTTAACGCAAAGTCAAAACTAATTCAATCACATTCTGTTAACAATTCTACAAGATAAAGTATAATTACGGTATAAATATTACTAATGTTTACAATTTATTCATAAAAAATAACTATAAAATTAAAAATAGTTATTGAATTTTAAAATAAATAATGGTATACTACATTCATACTTATAAGGAGGGGACTGCTTTGAGTAAAGAATCAAAAATCGCAAAGAAAGAAGCTAAAGCCGCAAAAAAAGCTGCTAAGGCTGAAAAAAAGCAGGCTAGCCAATACGCAAAACTTGTAAAAAATATAGACAAGAAAAATGCAAAGGCTGAAAAGAAAGCTAACAAAAAAGGTAAACCGTTTACACCGGCTCCTATTCCTACACAAGAGGAAGCATTTGCAGGTGTACAACAAAGCAAAGGCAAAAAAATATTTAAACTTATCATTTTAATTCTCTTAATTTGGTTGGTAATTTATTTCTTGGTTATGTGGTTTAGTTATGTTGCACCTATAAAAGATGCTGAAGAAAATCCTGAGGATTCAACTTCAACAGCTCAGGAATATGAAAGATATGTAAATGAGCACGAAATTACAACAACTAAAAACTACAGCGTATCCGAAGCTAAGGCTCTTTTGAAGCAGGTCCTTCATGATAATTGGAGAACACTTTCTTACTCAAGTGATCCTTCATCTGCTGCTATTAACTATACATCAAACATTGTAACAGTTAACAATGCAGATTGTTATGAATTCAAGGCAAGTGGAAAAACATACGCAGTTGCAATCAATCTTTCAGCTGTATATGTTGTAGAGAATGGTGAATATACTCCTGTAACATTCCACGGAACTTCACTTATTACAAAGTAAATAATACATATCTAAAACCGTTGATTTATTCAACGGTTTTTTTATATATAAAAAAGGCGATCATTTGACCGCCTTAAAATTTTATAATTAATTTTTAAGAGAATGCAACGGAGCAGGTATTTTACCTCCACGAGAAATGAACTTTGCAGGGGAGTTGGTGTTAACCTTCATAACAGGACCTGAACCAAGCAATCCGCCAAATTCAAGGACATCTCCGTCTTTCTTGCCAACTGCAGGAATAACCCTTACAGCGGTTGTTTTTCCGTTTACCATACCTATAGCTGCCTCATCCGCAATAATACCGCTGATGACCTCAGGAGTAGTATCTCCGGGGATAACAATCATATCAAGACCAACAGAGCATACTGCTGTCATAGCCTCAAGTTTTTCAATACAAAGTGCGCCTGATTTAGCAGCAGCAATCATTCCGGCGTCTTCTGAAACAGGAATAAATGCACCTGAAAGACCTCCGACGCTTGATGAAGCCATAACACCGCCTTTTTTAACAGCGTCATTGAGCATAGCAAGGCAGGCAGTAGTTCCTGCCGCACCGCACTGCTCAAGACCGATTTCCTCCAAAATGTGAGCAACCGAATCACCAACAGCAGGTGTAGGAGCAAGTGAAAGGTCAACAATACCGAAAGGAACGCCCAATCGTTTACTTGCAAGAGTACCGACAAGTTGACCCATTCTTGTAACCTTAAATGCTGTTTTCTTAATAAGTTCAGCAATTTCATTAATTGAATAATCAGGATGCTTTGCAACAGCTGCTCTTACAACGCCTGGACCCGAAACACCGACATTAATAACGCAATCCGGTTCCGAAACACCGTGAAAAGCACCTGCCATAAACGGATTATCCTCAGGAGCATTACAGAATACAACAAGTTTTCCCGCACCGATGCAATCATTATCCTTTGTAAGTTCTGCCGCTTCTTTAACCTTTTGACCCATAATACGAACAGCATCCATATTTATACCGGCTTTTGTAGAACCGATATTAACAGAAGAACACAAATGCTCTGTCTGAGCGAGTGCCTGCGGAATAGATTCAATAAGTTCTCTGTCGCCGGCTGCAAATCCTTTTTGCACCAAAGCAGAATAACCGCCTATAAAATTAACGCCAATCGTTCTTGCGGCCTTTTCAAGCGAAAGAGCATATTTTACAGGATCACCGCCGCTTATGCCGGCAAGAATTGAAATAGGAGTTACGCTGACTCTCTTATTGATAATCGGAATACCGTATTCCTTTTCTATATCTTCGCCTGTCTTAACAAGATTCTCGGCTTTTCTGCAAATTTTGTCATAAACCTTTTGGCATGATTTATCTATATTACTGTCGCCACAATCCAAAAGGGAAATGCCCATTGTTGTTGTTCTGATATCAAGACATTCATCCTGAATCATTCTTATAGTTTCAAGTATATCGTATGTATTAATCAAAGCAATGTCCTCCGATTATATTCTGTGCATTGAATTAAAAATATCCTCATGCATCGCATGAATTGATAATCCGTTTTCTTCTCCGTATTTTGAAAGTTTTTCTTCAAAAGCAGGGAAGTCAACATTGGATTTTGAAGTATCAACCATCATCATCATACAAAACATATCTTGTAATATTGATTGTGAAACCTCTGTAACATTTACATTACATTCCTTGCAAATTCCCGAAACTGAAGCAAGAATACCAACCATATCCTTACCAACTACCGTAATTACACATCTCATAAATATATCCTCCAAATAAATAATTATATTTTTTTACCTCTGTATGAAGAAAGGTTAGAACGGGATTTAACTCCGTTAGACAACTTCACGGCAGAGACCTTATAATAATATGATTTTCCTTTTTTAAGCTTGGTATTTTTAAAGGATGTTTTCTTTGTACTTCCTATGTAAGTGTATGCACCTTTTTTACTTGTAGCTCTGTATACATAATAAACCGAAGCACCGCCAACCTTTTTCCATGATACAGTAACGGTTGCACCTTTTTTACTTATCGGATTAAGTTTTGGCACAGCATAATTTGCAAATTTATAATCTTTTTTCGCACCTTTACTGTATCCAAATCTTGAAGACGAGTTTTTATAATTATTTGTATAAACACTGCCTGCTGCATCTTTTTCAAAATAAATGGCATATTTACCGTGTCCGTTAAACAAATTTCCGCTCACAGAATTAACATTTGCCTTTGAATTTATATGAATAGCGTCGGCTCCTGAAGAGGCAATATTATTATATTGAATATTTGTGCCTATCGATTTACCGATTAAAATACCGTTCTTACCGGAATTTGAAATAACATTGGATTTGATAAGGTTACTGTTACATCCACTGTTAACAACGATTCCGCTGCTTCCGGCACCGCTGACATTGTTATATGTAACAGAATTGTTTTTACTTGAAGAAGCAATTAAAATACCGTTTGAAAATTGAGAAACTTTATTTGAATAAATTGCATTGGAATTTGAACTGTTTGCTGCATAAATTCCGTATCCGCCTGTATTTCGTGAACTTGAAACAGTATTATTATGAATTTTAGAATTAACCGTATCATACATTCTTATGCCATGACCGGTTGTATTAATTGTGTTATTGTAAACAGAAATTCTATTAACTGCGTAATTGCCAACCTTGGCAAAGGAATCATATTTTTTTTGCTTTGCCGATGTAACATTATTTCCGAAAATATAAATCGCAGAAGCGGTTGAAACATCGTCTGTTGAATTTACACTGATATTATTATTATGGATTTTTGTTATGCAATCTTTATTAATTGAACCGAGTCTGTCACTTTCACTAACAGAGCTCAAACGAGAATCCTGACGCATCATAAAGTAATTGATGCCTTCACCGCAATTTGAAATTGTGTTTTCGCTGATTTCCGTATTTACATATGCGGTGCAGAAGATTGCACAACCTGTTAAATTTGTAAATGTATTGTTCTTTATTACAATATTATTTTGATAATATCCGTGAAAAAGCGATTTCGTTCCTACACCGCTGACTAAATTATTAAATGTACAATTTTGAACCGTAACACCGTTATTCATCGTTCCGTCATAATACGGAAATCCCGAAAAGTGTTCTTCCTCTTCAAGAATATCAATTTGAATTGCCTCACAACTTGAAGTTGACAAATCTCCGATAAATCCGTCAAATACGCATCCGTCAAACACAACATTTTTTGAAGCGGCAACTTCAACGAAGTGCGACATAAAACCTTCTGTAAACTTTACATTTTCAAATCTAACACCGTTTGCATGAGCTATTCTTGAAAGAGTTGATTCGTTTGCATTTTCATCTGTATATGAAAGCTCACCGCCACGGACAGTAAAATTTGTAAGTCCGTCATATCCGTAATATCCGCTTGGCGAATTAATTACATTTCCTCTGCTCGGACAATCGTTGAATATTTTTGTTCCGTTTGTAAGGTCTAAAACGGTATTGCTTGTCGCTGTATTGGTTTTTGTTATTTTATACTCACCGGCAGGCATTTTAATTGTCAAAACATTTGAAGCATTAGCATTTTCCGCACAATATTGCAGTGCATGCTTTAACGGTAGAGTAATATCATTTGTCTCAACAGAAATATCCTGAACAACATTTGATGACGAATCAAGTATTTGAATTGAGTCTAAAGCAAAAGCTGTCATTGCAGAAAAAGGAAGAAAAGAGGTTGTAAATATAACTACCCCCATAATTATTGATATAAATCTTTTTTTCATATTTTAATACCTCTATATTATAATTAAATAATATTATAGATTCTACAACAAGGATTGTCAAATAAAAATTTAAATTTTAGTATTTTAATTTAAGAAATATTATGCTATAATATTGAGCCGGGTGAAGATTATGAAATACAAGAACATATTTGACACACATACTCATTCAATAAACTCATTTGACGGGCATCATTCCTGTAAACAATTGTGCGAGGGAATTATTAAAAACGGCGGTATCGGTATAGCGATTACAGACCACTGCGATATTGACGGAACAAAAGACGGTTGCTGGGCTTTTGAGGACAAGCAGTTTGCAGAAGTTCTTGAAGCAAAAAAAGCGTTTCCTCAAATCAAGGTATGCAACGGCGTCGAGCTTGGTCAGGCTCTTTTTGAAAAAGAGCTTTCAGAAGAATTTCTGTCAAAATATGATTTTGATTTTGTACTTGGCTCCGTCCACAATCTAAAAGATATGGAAGATTTCTACTTTTTAGACTATAAACAGTACGACATTTATAACCTGCTGCAAAATTATTTTAACGCTTTGCTTGATTTGGTAAAATGGAACCGAACCGATAGTTTGGCTCATCTTACATATCCATTGAGATATATTATTGCAAGAGAAAAAATCAATGTTGATATGTCAAAGTTTGATGACATTATTGAAGAAATTTTCAGCATCATTATATCAAACAACAAGGCTGTTGAACTTAATGTTTCCGGGCTTTCAATGGATATGAACGACACACTGCCTAACAAGAAATATATTAAAAAATTTCACGATATGGGCGGCAAATATGTAACAGTCGGTTCAGATTCACATTATTTTGACAAAGTGTGCAACAATATTGATAAAGGCTATGACATATTAAAAGAATGTGGCTTTGACTCATTTACGATTTTTGAAAAAAGGCAACCAAAGCTCATTACTATAGAATAAGGAGAAAATATGGACAGATTATTATATTTGCTTGAAACAAATCCAAGACTTACAAATGCCGAACTTGCTGTTATGCTCGGCGTAAGCGAGGAAGAAGTAAAAAAACAAATCAGATTATATGAAGAAAGCGGTGTAATCAAAGGTTATCGCGCTATAATCGACAAAGACAAGGTAAACGCAAAATCCTGCACGGCACTTATTGAAATTAAAGTACAGCCAAAGTTCGGTCACGGCTTCGATGAGGTTGCACAGCGAATTGCAAACCTCGAAGAGGTTGAAAGCATTTACCTTATGAGCGGCGGATACGACCTCTGCTGTATAGTTCAAAACAAATCATTTGAAGAAGTTGCAATGTTTGTTGTAAAGCGACTTTCTCCGCTTGAAGATGTTGTTTCAACAACTACAAACTTCATTCTCAAAAAGTATAAAGAGCAGGGCATCAGCTTTGCAGAGCCGACAAAGGATGACAGGGGGACAATCTCGCTGTGATTGACTATAATGAATTTTTAAACCCCAATTTAACCAATATTAAGCCATCGGGTATCAGAAAATTCTTTTCTATTGCCGAAGAAATGGACAATGTAATTTCTCTCGGTGTCGGTGAACCGGATTTTTTAACTCCGTGGCATATCAGGCAACAGGGAATAGACTATCTTGAACGAGGGGCAACAAGATATACAGCAAATGCAGGTCTTATTGAACTCAGAAACGAGATTTCAAGATATTATACACGAAAATATCTTGTTCAATATGACCCTAAGACAGAAGTACTTGTAACTGTCGGCGGCAGTGAGGGCATTGATATGACTATCCGTACTCTAATCGGCAACGGTGATGAAGTACTTGTTGTTGAACCGTCATTCGTTTGCTACAAGCCTATCATTGAAGTTTCAGGGGGCAAAGCTATTCCTATTGCAACAAAACTCGAAAACGAATTTAAGCTTACACCTGAAGATATTGAAAACAATGTTACACCAAAAACAAAGGCTATTGTGCTTCCTTTTCCAAACAATCCGACAGGTGCAATAATGAATGAAAAAGAGTTAAAAGCAATTTGTAAAGTAATTATAAAGCACAATCTTTTTGTTATTTCCGATGAAATATACAGCGAACTGACCTACACTCCGGAGGGACACATCTCAATAGCTTCAATCGACGGTATGAAAGAACGCACAATCGTTATCAACGGCTTCTCAAAAACATACTCTATGACGGGTTGGCGACTTGGCTATGCTCTTGGTCCTGCACCAGTTATTAAACAAATGACAAAACTTCATCAGTTTGCCATTATGTCAGCACCTACGAACTCACAATATGCCGCAATAGATGCATTAAGAAACGGTGACAACGACATCAAAAAAATGGTTATGGACTACGATATGCGTCGCAGATTTACGGTTGACGCATTCAGAAAAATCGGACTTGAATGCTTTGAACCAAAGGGAGCGTTTTATGTTTTCCCTTGCATAAAATCAACAGGTCTTTCAAGTGATGAATTTTGCGAAAGACTTATCAAAGAAAAGCATGTTGCGGTTATACCGGGCAACGCATTTGGCGACAGTGGTGAGGGATATATCAGGGCTTCTTATTGCTATTCTATCGACAATATAAAAGAAGCCATTACAAGAATAGGCGAATTTGTTAAGGAATTAAAAAATGAAAGTTAAAGTAAAAGCATACGCAAAAATAAATCTAATGCTTGATATCGTTGCACAAAGAAAAGACGGTTATCACGATTTGTTTATGATTATGCAGTCGGTCGGTCTTTACGACACCGTAACCGTTGAAAAAACAAAATGCGACAAGATAACTCTTTCCTGTGACGAAGAGGGCATTCCTCTTAATGAAAAAAACATTGCATACAAAGCGGCAGTCGCATTTTTCAAAACGAACAATATCAAAGATACAGGAATCCATATTGATATAAAGAAACGAATTCCGCACGCTGCCGGACTTGCCGGCGGAAGTGCCGACGGTGCCGCAGTTATCGTGGCACTTAATCAAATATACAAAACAAATTTAAACAACAAAGAATTGTGCCAAATAGGTGTAAAAATCGGTGCCGATGTTCCGTTTTGTATTTGCGGCGGTACTCTTCTTGCACAGGGCATCGGTGAAGTGCTCAATCCTGTAAAACCACTCCGCAAGTGCTTTATCCTACTTGCTAAGCCTCAAACAGGAGTTAATACCGGCAACGCTTTCAAGGCTTTTGACGAAAACGGAAAGGTACATACTCCGGACAAACTCGGTATGCTTTATGCTATGCAATCAAGAGATTTAGAGCAAATCTGTGCAAAAATGGAAAATGTTTTTGAACAATTCATCGAAGTACCCGAACGGGTTTATATAAAAGAAATTATGCGTTCAAACGGAGCACTCGGAACATGTATGAGTGGCTCAGGACCTACTGTTTTCGGCATATTTTTAAACAAAGAAGATGCCGAAAAATCAGCCGAAGAGTTAAAAAACTATGCTAAAGACATTCACATTTGCACACCTGTAAGCAAGGGTTGCAAAATTGAAAGCGAATAAAAATATCAAAACCTGCCAATCATTTGTTTGAAAGGCAGGCTTTTTTATGTCAAAAAAAATATATTTATTTGTACCTTTATTCTTAATTGCATTGATTTTGTTCAGCATTATGTCACCAATTAACACATTGTCAAACGACATCAGCCAAAAGGTATTAAGATTGCACATATTGGCAAACAGCGACAGCAAAGTAGACCAAAACTTAAAAATGAAGGTTAAAGACAACATTTTAAAAGAAACGGCATATATTTTTAAAGATTGCAACACACTTGATGAATCGATTGAAACAGCAAACAAAAACATAAATATTTTTCAAAAATCAGCAGAAAACACATTAAAAAACTGCAACAGCAAATATTCGGTAAAAGTATATGTTGACAAAGAATTTTTTGATATAAGGGAATATAAAGATTTTACATTGCCGTCGGGATATTACAATACAATAAAAATTGTAATAGGGGAGGGTAAAGGCCACAACTGGTGGTGTGTAATGTATCCAGCCGTCTGCATTTCTGCATGCACAGACGATTTTGACAAAGTGCTCACAAAAGAAGAAAAGAAAATGATAACATCAAAAAAATATATCCCAAAATTTAAAATGCTCGAAATAGTTAATAAGCTAAAAAATAAAATTAAATCTTGACATTATATTAAAAATCAATTAATATATATGTGTTGTGCTGGTGTGGCGAAATCGGCAGACGCAAGGGACTTAAAATCCCTCGGTAGCAATACCGTACCGGTTCAAGTCCGGTCACCAGCACCAAGGCAGTGTTCATTTGAGCACTGCTTTTTTTGTTTTGTATGCAAAATGAATATCAAATAACGACACGAAAACAAGCGATATGCTTGAAAATAAGATACAAGCAAAAAGTAACGAGATAAATAGTTGGTGCAAAGCTAATAACTTAAAGCGTGACTATTCAAGAGAGCTTGTATCTGAACAGATAGTAAAGAATAATCGAAAAGGCTTTACACCGTCAACCGAAAATGTTAATATTGATAATAACAGCAAGCCGTTAAAACTAAATGTACAACTGTTCGCTAAAAAATCAAGCGAATACAAAACCGTTAAATTGCCAAAGGATGAATACGGTAAGGTTATGCACGAAGTTGTAACAAACGCAAGTAAAGAGCAACTTTCTAAAAAAGTATTTAGTAAATGTATTGGAGATTATATATATACTTTTGAAAATTTAAATGGCGATTTTAGAGTTATTGATAAGGAAAAAATATAATGAGCGATATTAATATAGAATTAAAAAAACTTCTACGAAGCGTATTTGACGACGATGAGTTTGTCACTTGTATTTTTACGCAACTAAAAAAAGAAAATTTAAGGAAAACAATGGTAGACTATATAAAACAAAATCCTCAAGTCACAAGCGAAGAAATAACTCTTATGGCTATTGAAATGAAAAGAAATAATTAAATAGTTAGCACTCGAAATGAGTGCTTTTTTTATTGTCCAAAAGTAGCAAAGAAGAAATTTAGCACAGTAGTTTATCTATTGTGCTTTTTTATGCCCTGCGAATATGGCATTTAAACTGTTCGGACTGTCGTAAAACAAAAGGCACTTTCGCATTTGAAAGTGCCTTTACAAATTTTACTTGTTAACTACATTTTTCGGATTGCCGTCAATAAACGCTTTGAGATTATCCTCAAGTATGCCCAAAAGGCGTTTTCTTGTTTCATAAGCTGCCCAAGCAATATGCGGAGTGATTATACAATTCTTTGCCGTAAGAAGTGGGTTATCGGCTGTTGGCGGTTCAACTCTCAAAACATCAACTCCTGCCGCCTGAATATCACCGTTATTAAGTGCATCGGCAAGATCTCGGTCATTTACAACAGGACCTCTTGATGTATTAATTATGATAGCACTTTTTTTCATTTTTGAAATAGCATTCTTATCAATCAAATTTTCTGTTTGCGGTGTGAGAGGACAATGGCAGGTAATTATATCACTTTCCTTACAAAGCTTGTCAAAATCAACAAATGTAACATTTTTAAATTCATCAGGCTTTGGATGAGGAGTAAACACCAAAACATTCATACCGAATGCTCTTGAAATTTCTGCAACTCTTTGTCCGATTGAACCGAATCCAACTATACCGATTGTCTTTCCGTCAAGTTCTGTTAACGGTGCTTTCCAGAAGCAAAAGTCAGGGCAAGAAGTCCACTCACCGTTATGAACAGCATCGCTGTGAAGTGAAACCTTGTTTGTAATTTGCAAAATAAGTGCAAAAACAAGCTGTGCAACCGCTGCTGTTGAATACGCAGGAATATTTGAAACAACAATGCCTTTTTTCTTTGCCGCATCACAATCCACAACATTATATCCTGTTGACTGCAAGCCAATATATTTTAAGTTTGGAATTTGTTCAAGCATTTCTGCTGTGATTATAGTTTTATTTATGATAAGAGCGTCTGCATCTTTTGCACGCTCAAGCACTTCTTCCGGTGCAGTTCTTTCATATACGGTAAAATCGCCGTACTTCTTAAAGTTTTCCCATGATTGGTCACCCGGATTTGTTGTATAACCGTCTAAATTAACAATCTTCATAATATCACTCCTTTACCTTATAGTACAAATTATATCCCTTCTAAATAAATAAATCAACCGATTTATTGAAAGATTGATAAATATATTGTATAATTTAATCATATTATTAATGTCTATACTTTTATCCAAAATGGTGATATAATGAAAAAAGCATTAATGATATTATTTTCCGGATTTTTACTTATAGCTGTTTGCATAAATATAAGTTATAAAATTGATGATGTTATGGTAAAAACAGTCGGCATAAATAATGTTAAAACAAAAAAGACTGTAATCATTGACCCGGGTCACGGAGGAATTGATGTCGGTACCGTCGGAATTGACGGTTCACTCGAAAAAAATATTAATCTCTCAATATCACTTGATTTGTATGATTATCTTATGGTTTCGGGAATAAACACCGTTTTAACCCGTGACGGTGATTATGAAGTGTACAAGGCAGGGGAGAAAAGAACAAAATCCGACCTTTACAATCGTATGGACTTTATAAATTCCGTACCTGACAGTATTTTAATTTCTATTCATCAAAATCATTTTGAAAACGAGGCAGAGTGGGGGACTCAGGTTTGGTTTTCTCCGAATGATGAAATCAGTCCGACACTTGCAGACAAAATTTTACGAAGCGTAAAGAAAAATATTCAGCCGGAAAACAAAAGAGAAAATAAAGTATCAGATAACAGTTATTACATATTATACAAAGCTCAAAAACCGTCTGTAATGGTAGAATGCGGCTTTGTCAGCAATAAAAATGAAAACAACAAATTGCAGGATAAAGAATATCAAAAAGATATGGCATATTCTATTCTTGCAGGAATTTGTGAGGATGTATAATGGCAAAAGTAAAATCCGTATATGTGTGCAGTGAATGTGGCTACGAAAGTGTAAAATGGTTTGGTAAATGCCCGGGCTGCGGCGAATGGAACACAATGGAGGAGCAAACTCCGGTTGTATCCGCAAAAGGCGTTACAAGATCAAAAGCGACAATAAAACCTGTTCAAAGGCTTAACGAAATCGATAGCGACATTGAAAAACGACTTTCAACAGGCATAAAAGAATTTGATCGAGTGCTCGGCGGCGGAATTGTAGAAGGAAGTTTAGTTTTACTTTCAGGTGATCCGGGTATCGGCAAGTCAACTATTTTGCTTCAAATATGTCAAAGTTTAGGACAAAAACACAAAATATTATACATTAGCGGTGAAGAATCTGCTCGGCAAATCAAGCTTCGTGCCAACAGGCTCAGTGTTGACACCGATAATTTATTTATTCTTGCTGAAACCGATGTTTCAATTATAGTTGAAACAATAAAGGTTGAAAAGCCGGATATGGTTATAATCGACTCAATTCAAACTATGATGATTGATGATATTTCATCATCTGCAGGCAGTATTACACAAGTAAGAGAATGTACAAATATTTTTATGCACCTTGCCAAATCGCTCGGAATCCCGATTTTTGTCGTTGGCCATGTTAACAAAGACGGTGCAATTGCAGGTCCAAAAGTGCTTGAACACATTGTTGATACTGTATTATATTTTGAGGGCGAACGCAATTATTCATACAGAATTTTACGCAGTGCAAAAAACCGATTTGGTTCAACAAATGAAATCGGTGTGTTTGAAATGACACAAGGCGGAATGAATGAGGTTGAAAATCCTTCACTTATGATGCTTTCGGGCAGACCGAAGAATACAAGCGGAACATGTGTTGCATGCACCATGGAAGGCTCACGACCGATTCTTGCTGAAGTTCAAGGGCTTGTTACTTCATCAGGCTTCGGCACACCGAGAAGAATGAGCACGGGCTTTGATTACAACCGAATGAGTATGATCATTGCAGTTCTTGAAAAGCGTGCAGGATATTTATTCAACGGAATGGATGCGTATTTGAATGTAATCGGCGGATTAAAGCTTTATGAACCTGCGGCTGATTTAAGCGTTGCTATGGCGTTGATTTCATCATTAAAGGACAAACCTGTAAACGAAGACACGCTTGCATTTGGTGAAATCGGACTTGCAGGAGAAATCAGAGCCGTAAATAATTGTGAGCAAAGAATTACCGAGGCTCAACGCCTCGGCTTCACAAAATGTATTATTCCGTTTCATAATTACAAATCTTTGTCAAAAGATATAAAAATAAGTATGGATATTGTACCTGTACGAAACATCCGTTCGGCATTCGATGCAATTACTGAAGAATAACAAAACTAATTTCGAAATAAAACTTTATTATTACGAAATTACCATATAACATCTATATTATTAAAATTTACCCAAATTGAAATAAACTGAAAGGAAAATTGTTTTAAGGATTCCCCCTAATTTCGCAAAATATTAAGTTAAACGCTTCATAAGGAAAGTAAACAAAATTCTATCCTTTCATAATTTTTTATTATTTTAGCATAAAGTTTTTAAATTCTCAAGAAATTTACAAATAGTAAATAAAGAAAAAAACATGCCAACTGTTTTTTTAATCGTGCGTAGCACCCTTGCGCAAGTATCACTATATTAACGACCTTATGTCGTTGTGATTGCGCCTATCGACCTTATGTCGATACATGCTTTAGCATGATTAAAAAGGGAAGCCCGGGGCGAATTGCTCCGGGCTTTTATAATTATTGTAATTTGTTTCTGTCTTGTTCGATTTCATCAGCTATCAGTTTTGTAACATATTCAATTTCATTTTTATATCCTTTGAGCTTCGCATATGTACGAAGTTCATTTTTTACGCCTTTTTTAACGGGTATCTGAATAAGCTCTTGATAGCGGGGTTTGTAATTTTCTAATCCGTTTTTCTTAAGATTTAATTTGTATATTAATATAAAAATAATTATTTCGATTATTAAAAGTAATATTTCTAAAAATACATTTTTAATTTCTTGTGGCATTATGTTTTCTCCTTTATTTATTTATGTCGTTTGTTAATCCTAATATATAATCTGCAGATACTTTATAGAATTTGCAGATTTTTACTATTTCTTCAGGTGTAGGATTTACTGCTCCTGTTTCTAATCTACTAATTTTTCTTTGTGACATATTTAGTAATTTACCTAAATCTTCTTGTTTTAATCTCGGTTCAGTAAATTCTCTTAATTCTTTCATTCTTTCGGCAAACATTTTATCACCTCAGCTATATTATAATAGTCAAAAATTGACTATTGACATATAGACATATTTTGACTATAATAAATTTATAGTCATATATTGACTAAAAACATTTGACCCGGTAGCTTAACGGAAAAGTCGTGTTGCAACATAAAACAAGGAAAGCAGGATACAGGTTCGAATCCTGTCCGGGTCAACAAAAGTAAATCCATTTAAGAGTAAAGAAAAGGAAGGTAAAAAATTATGAATGGTGTTTTTGTTTGTTACAAGGAATATGATTTTGTTGACAAAGAAGGAAACAGGGTACAAGGCGCAAACTGCAATGTTTACTTGCCCGATAATCAAGAATGCGTAAAGGCTTCTGTAAAAGGTCATTTTGAGCAATACAAGGCTATGAAATTCGGACAACAAGTAAATCTTGATGTTCAAGTAAGCGGAAGATACGCAAAGTACATTTTGAATTAACTATGTTAAAGACTTATCAAGTATATCTCCGCAATTCAGACGGTGATGTTTATCTCAAAATTTTCAAAGCTAAATCAATATATACATGCATATATGAAAACAATTTAGCTTGTTATGACTTGATTTCAATCTCGGAAGTTAATACATATGAATGATTTACAACCTCTTGTTGATAATATGCAAGCTACGATAATATGGTTTGCCTGTTTAATAAGTCTGATTTTCGGCACTTTAATATCACGAAGTTTCAATTTTTGGAAATGGTAGGTGATAGCGTGGTCGAATTATTAGCTAAAGTGTTTACATCTGATTTCCTTAAAAACTTGTTTCAGTTTTCATCTATGGCAATAGGCATAGGAATAGCGCTAGAAATTGGTGCAAGTCTTTTAGGAAACAGTTTGTATAAAATGTTTAATTATTTAGAAAGGAGTTAACCGGATATGAACCCTATTCTTATGGAAGCCGGTGCAACAGCATCTGGAGTTGTTGATCTTGTAAAACCTGCTCTTACTGAAGCTGCTAACAATGCTAAGGAAGTTATTACTTCTGCTTCTCCTATCATCTTCGGAGTTGCTGCTGTCAGCGTTGCAGTTGCTGTTGCGTATCGTTGGCTTAAAAAAATCAGAGGTTAATTCCTTTGTTTTTTGCCCCTCAAAAAGCGCTTTCGCCCTTTGTGGCGATTGCGCTTTTTTCAATCTAAAAAAGAAAAGGAGAAATATCCGTGAATTTTTTATATGAACTTTTACTTAAAATCATTTCTATTGCTCGTGGCTATATACTTTGTCCTGCGGGTAGTTTGCAAAATAATACATATCAAAATAGAAAAGCACCATTTGAAGAAAGCGGTACAGAAACAAGTTCAGAAGCTGACAGACAAAGAACCAAAGGAAGAAGATACCGCTTCATCAGAATAGTATTCATCATTTTTATAATTCTGCTTTGTTTAATTCTTGCAGTTGCTTCTCCTTTGCGTTGCTTTGCGCTCGGCTACGCTTCAGAAACTATTGTTGAATTAATATTATCAGCTCTTGCCGGAACAGCTGCATATACATTCGCAGCGGCAGGCGGAGCTGAATTAATAGCTTGCCTGTGTATCGGAATGGCTGCAAGTATTACAGTTTCAACAATAGCAGCCGCAATTAATACAGCTGTAGAGTGTGGAGCTTGGTCTGATTTTGTTGCTAATTGTCAAGGTAATTTTGAAGTTAGAAAAGAAAAAGGAATGATTGCACTTGCAATGGGCGGAACTGCTTTTCTATATGCTTACGACTGGGTTAAAGAGCACATTTTAGGAATTAAAAGCGGTGAAGATGATTCTGATTCATCTCTTCCGGCATTGTCAAAATTGACTGAAGTAGGTTCTGTATCTGAAGCATGTCAGACTTTTTATGATAAAAGTTATCATCCGGAAGTTAAAGCTAAATTTTCTGATAAGCTTTCTTTTCTTGATTCTTGGAATATTGTCGATGGGTCAGCTTCTAATCGTGCGAGTCATAATGTTAAAATCTTTTCTGATGATAAAAACTATATTGAACTTGTTACAGCTCAGGCCCAGCTTGACATGGATTGTAACTTTTCTTTTGGCATTAATGTTGGCGCACCCGGTACTTTAAAATTTTCTTCTTATTTGCCGATTATTCAAAAGGATAAAATTCTAACCGGAGCTAAAATAATTCAACTTTCAGATAAAGGTACCCGTAAAGCTCTTGAAGAAGTTGTAGCTCCTGCTTCGATTAATTTTAAGGTCGGCGGTACTTATGCAGAAAACGTTACTTGCATTGACGGAAAAGTTTATGATAGATATTCCGGTCAACGTCTGGTTAAATTGAAATATAAAGATGGTACCGTTCGCGATTCTGATTTTTCTTCAATTAATGAGTTCATTTATGATCTACTGTACAAAGCGACTCAATACTGTAATAGATACGGTGAATGGAATACTATCGGCTTTAATGTAAAAGATGTAAATGTTATTCCTACAGAAAATAAAAAATATTATGATAAGGATAAAGATACTATAGCAACTACAGCCGGAAGTGTCAGAAGCAAGGTTAAAGACGGTAGTATTACATCAGATACTGACGGAAAAGTAACTGTTAAAGTAAAAACTAAAACGACGGCTAAAGCAGCAGAGGGAACAGCTACGGCTGTAACTCCAACAACAAAAATTAATGAAGAAGTTAAGGTTACAGATATATCAACTACTCTTCAGGGTGTTCAGACAATGAATCCGGGGGACGCAATCACAATCGGTTCAAATAATATAATGCTTAATGCTTCAGCTTATAATGATAAGCTTCCTTTTTCAGGTTTAAAGTCTATATCAGAATTGTCTGATTTTTTCCTTGTTAAATCTTTAAAAGATGATATGCCTAAAGCTCCGTTAATTCCTATTAATTTTACAGTTCCTGTTATTAACGAATCTATTAAATTTGATATTAATTTTGCTGCTCTTGATTCTTATATCAGTCTCATCCGGCTAGGTTTTGCGGTTGAATTTTGCATTTCTATGTATCTCTCTTTCAAGAAGTGGTTGATGAATAAGGAGGTTTAAAATGCTTCTTTCTTTAAGTTATTCTGATTTTGAAAATGCTTTTTCTTCTGTTCTTCTTTGGTGCTTAAATAAAATTGCTGATCTTCTTAATCAAGTTCTAGGTTTTTTGCCTGACGATCCTCATTTTCTTAAACAGTTAGATTTTTCATCAATTCAGAAGTATATTAATTTTATTCATTATTTCATCCCTTTAAAATTTATTTTTTTGACTATTTATACTTCAGTTCTTCTGTTTTTAGCTATTGAAATTGCTTTTCTTATTTATAAAATCTTGGCTAAAGCTGCTGACAAGATTCTTTCTTCTTGGGAGATGTTTTTTTCTTAAAAAATTCTTTTTCTGCCCGTTGACTATTTCCTGAATAGAAAAGCGTTCCCACGGCAGGTTGATTTTGATACTTTTTCAAAAAGTATATTTAGCAACTGAATGTCTTTCTGAGTGCTATAATTTTGTTTTTTTCGTTAGTCTTTATGTGAGAGTAGACAACACGCTTTAATCGCAAAAAAAATTTTTTCAGGTACTCCCTTCGTTTTTAATGATGTATCGTGAAGCCCCGGGACAGCTTTTTTACTTGTAAAAAAGTGGAGCCGGTCATTATCTATCGTTTTGATATAAAAAAATAAACTGTGCGTAGCACCCTTAGCGTGCGCAGCACCATTTTATTGAAAGGTTGTTCTTATGCTTTATACGAGAACCGGGACACCCGGAGCGGGGAAGTCCTACAATATGACTCAAAATATAATTGATTATTTAAAACGAGGTCATTATGTTATTACAAATATTCCGCTCGTTTACGGTGAAGTTTCTCGACTTTCTAAAATATCAACATCTGATTTAATGCAAAAGCTTTTTGTTTTAGAGAACGAAGAAATAACACCGAGTTATTTATATACATTTTTTAAGCTGAATGTAAATAAAACCACCACCGAGCTTATTATCGATGAAGCTGCTGACTTGTTCAATTCTCGAAGCTGGAACGAGGCAAGTCGTCCGAATTGGCTAAAATTCTTTAGAATGCATAGACACATGTACTACAATGTTTGCCTTGTGTCTCAAAGTCGGCAGGATTTAGACAAGCAAATTCAAAGACTTTTTGATATAGATTATAACTATGTAAAACCGTCAGAATTCGGTGTATTAGGTTTTATGTTATTTCTTTTATTTCGTCCTTTTGGTAAAATCGGTGCTTGTCGTGAAATTTATATACCTACTCGAGGTACAACGACTTTTAGATTTTTCTTTTTTAAAAAACGATACTATAAATGTTATGATAGCTTCACAATGCAAAATTATCGTAATGATTTTATGATTGATCAGTATGAGGTTAAGCCGGAAGACTATCGCGAACATTTTGTGTTTTTTAATAAATGTACAAATCCCAAGCGCTTACCTGATTTTAATCCTGATGACTTTTTAAATTATCAAGCTGAGTTTAAAAAATCATTGACTATTTGAGCCGTTCTCCCCGTGCCTGAGGGGAGAGTATGAGAGATTATGAGTGTTCTCCCCGTGCCTTAGGGTAGTGATTTAATTGTTTGATGTTTAAGATTCTAAACGAATCTCCTGCGGAAAGAAATTGTTTAGAAATCAAACATAGCAATTAAAGCACTCCCCGTGGGTTAGGGTAGTTCCGAATAATTTTGAAGTTCTTCCCGACGGTTAGGGTAGTTCCGAAAACAATAATTTTATAAAGGAGCGAATGATTAAAAAATCGTTCGTCTGCCCCCAAGGACTTAACAAGGGGGCAGAGATTACACTATGAAAAATGTAAATGTTCGCGATAATCGTATAATTTTTGACTGGTTAGCCTTTACAATTCATAATCTTGATGTCAATGAGGTTGTTATGATGTTAGGCTTAAATGACTGTTTGGGTAATTTTCAAGAAATGAAAGGGCACGACGGTTACAAAGATAGATTGTTTTTTAACGGAATATCAATATATTTTAACGGTCACGAAAATCAAGGAATACATATATGTTTCAGTGGTCAAGGTTGCAGAGCTTTTGAAAGCTATTCAGAATACGGTGATTTTAATATGCTTTTATCAGCTGTTTTATCTCTTCCAAAAAGTAAAATTAGCCGTATCGATATAGCATATGATGATTTTAAAGGACTTTTAGATCTCAATATCATAGCTGACTGCGTTCGTTTCGGTAATTGGACTTCTTCTGCCGGGGCTCGGTGGTGGGAAGTTAATCTATCTTCAGTAGGTACAAGTGCATATATCGGCAGTCCTCAATCAAGAATAAGAGTTCGTTTTTATGATAAAGCCGCAGAACAAAAAGTTGACTATTTCTGGTCTCGTTGTGAATTACAACTCCGTGATGAACAGGCTACAGAATTTTCTAAACAATATGTTTATAACAATATGTCTATTAATGAGCTATATTTCGGTGTTCTTAATAACTTTGTCCGTTTTATAGATAAATCATCAAGTTCTAATGTTTCAAGATGTCAAATGTATGAATGGTGGGAAGATTTTATTGAATCGAAAAATAAAGTAAAATTATGGACACCCGGCATAACTTATAATATTGCCAAACTTAAACAAAATGTCGAGGAACGCTGGGGTAATGCAATTCAAACTTATTTGTCTTTGTTTGGCTTTAATATGTTACAACATAATCTTGATGAGATAAAGCCTGTTTCAGATTTGCCTGTACAATACAAAAAAATCATTCTTGATTATGCACACGATTTTAGAGCAAATTCAAGAATGCAAGAAATTAAGATTGATAATCAAACTGTTGAGCTTGTAAATGACTTACCAAAGAAGCTAGAACGAGTTTTATATGAATTAGAGGATGTACAATGAATAAAAATGATATAAGTATTGATTTAATTGAAAAATTGTTAAAGTCTGTATCAGATGATGATGTAAAAATAATTTCAATAGCTTTTGAAGAAAACAACGAATTGATTTTAACAATGCAAAAAACTTTAACAGCAGCTAAAAAGAAATCTAAAAAAGTATCAATGGATGAGCTTATGAACCTTATTGAACAAATTGAAAATTATTCCGAAATTGACTAATATATTAATTGATGTTATAATAACTGCATAAACACTATATTTTAGAAAGGAAAAGCATTGTCTAAAGCTCCCCTAATTTCGCAAAATATTAATTTTGCGAAATTAAAACAAAGTAAATTAATATTTGAAACGCGAAGATTTTGTAAAGTTACCTGCTTTAGTGCAGGATTATTTAACTTATGTTGAAGCGATTAAAGGACACAGTTCTTTATCGGTAATTGAATATGCAAGTGATTTGAGGACCTTTTTCCGTTTTATGGCTAAACACAAAGGTCTTTATTCTGATGATGTTCCTGACGAAGAAATAGATTTAACTCAAATTGATTTAAACTTTATAAAAAGCATTACATTGAATGACACATACACATTTTTGATTTATTGCAAAAATGTTCGTGGCAACAATGAAACAACCCGTGCCCGCCGTGTTGTATGTATCAGAAGATTTTTCAGTTATTTATCGGATAATCTCGGACTGTTGCCTTCTAATCCCATGAAAAATCTTGATGCACCAAAAACAAAAAAAGCTCTTCCGAAATACCTTACTTTGGAAGAAGCCCAAAAATTACTATCTGTAATAGACGGTAAGTATAAAGAACGCGATTTTGCAATCATCACTCTGTTTTTAAACTGTGGCATGCGTCTTGCAGAACTTGTTTCTATTGACTATACGGATATTAAATCAGACGGCACGCTTGTCATTACAGGCAAAGGAAACAAAGAAAGAACTGTTTACCTTAACCAGGCATGTATTGACGCTATAACAGAATATATGAAGGTCCGTCCTAATGATAAAGTAAAAGATCGCGCTCTCTTTATCAGCAGTCGTTATCAAAGAATAAGTCCTCGTATGGTTGAAATTATGGTTGCAAACAATCTTGAAAAAGCAGGGCTTGGCGGCCGAGGATTATCAGTGCATAAGCTTCGGCATACTGCCGCTACTCTGATGTATCAGCACGGCAATGTAGATGTTCTTGTTCTCAAAGAAATTCTCGGTCATGAAAATTTGGGTACAACCGAAATATACACTCACATTCAAAGCGATGCGTCAAGACAAGCCATTGACTCTAATCCGCTTGCAAACAACAAGCCTAACTTTAAATCTTGATTATTGAATTAAACAAATAAATTATAAGAGAATTTACGAATGAAATAACAATAATTTCTGCTCCGTATTTTAAAAATGATTTTAAATAATCTGCAAGAACAATCTGCTTTTTTGAATTCTTTTGCACAGATATATCAAAAATGTTTTTGCTCAATTCCTTTGATGCGGAAATTGTAAAAAATAAAATAACCATAAAAGCCGCAGCTTCGGGTGCTATCATCAAAAGTGAGTACCCTATTCCCTTCAACGAATACAAATTGTAATAAAAAGCAATTTTTATCGCTACTTCAAATCCGCATAAAAGCGGAACAAGATTTATAATAGGAAAGCCTATAATACAAAGTCCGAGAAGTATTGTAAAAACATATATTATAAGATAAACAGACAGTCTGTCAACCGCTACGGAAAGCAGACTGTCGCCTTTTACTGTCAAAAGGTCACTTACATATGATGAATACTTTGACAAATTAAGAGATTTAAAAAGCAATGAACCGGCAAGCAATCCTGCAACATAAATAAGTAATAAAAAGATAAATTCTTTGTTTTTTTCTAAAAAATCGTCAAAATCAAAAGACTCTTTGGTAACAACTATATCTTTCATTTTCATACCTTCAATTTTCTTGTTCGTTTTGCGTTAAAAACAGAAGCGAGCACGCTGCCAAAAGCTATTATGACAACACTGATACAAAGCTGACCAAAGGATTTATTGATTATTGAATTTATTACAGACAGTATTATAATCGGCACATTTGACAAAATGCTCATCAATATTAAGCTGTTTTTAAACTTGACAGTTGACAAAAAGCCTACTGCAACTGATGTTACAAACAAAATAAAGAAACCTAAATACGCACAATAAGAATTATCCAAATCAAATACCAAAACAACTTTTGACATAATCGCAGTCAAAAATACAACAATAACAACAGACAAAAATACAGATTTTATTATAAATCCCAAAAGAACGTTGTCAAATTTTGTTTTCATAAAAAAATCCCCCTGAATATCCTGTTAAAAGATATTCAGGGAGTTGTTTAGTTATTACATTATTTATCTGATTTTTTATCTGCCTTTTTAGCTTCTTTCTTTTCCTTAGCAGCTTCTCTTGCCTTTTCAACTTCTTTTTTGTGCTGTTCGGTCTTTGTTACATTTGTATTTACAGCCCAGCGTTGAATTTTCATCTTATTTCTGTCAGCACCTGTTTCGATAATTATATCTTCTTCTCTGATGGTAACTACCTTACCAACGATGCCGCCGATTGTAATAATTTCATCACCGATTTCAAGTGAAGAACGCATTTCCTGTTCTTCCTTTTGACGCTTCTTTTGCGGACGAATCATCATAAAATACATTACGGCAACGAGTACAACCATAAGTACAATATAAGATGTAGAGCCTGCCTTTGTTTGACCGGCAGCCTGCGTTGTTCCTTGCATTAAAGTTATTGCTTGCATTAAATCTAAAATCATTTTTTGCCTCCTAAATACATTAAGTACTACAATTATATAGTATCTGTCAAATAATTGCAACTATTATTTTAAATTCTTGTGTCTAATCTGTCTACATATTCGTTTTTATAATCATCAAACGAGCCGTTTTCAATATTTTCCCTTATTTCTGTCATAAGATTATTATAGAAATAAAGATTGTGCATAACTGCAAGACGCATACCAAGCATTTCTCCGGCTTTAAGAAGATGCCTTACATACGCTCTTGAATAATTTTGACAGGTTGGGCAATGACATTCTTCGTCAATCGGATGGTCATCAAGGATATACTTGGCATTGTTGATATTTATTATACCATTTTTAGTAAACAACTGTCCGTGACGTGCGTTTCTTGCAGGCATAACGCAGTCAAAAAGGTCAACACCTCGGCTTACGCCTTCAAGAATATTTCCCGGAGTACCGACTCCCATAAGGTATCTTGGCTTATCAACCGGAGCAAAAGGTTCAACAGCAGAGATAATTCGGTACATATCCTCTTTTGGTTCACCGACTGCAAGACCACCGATAGCATAACCGTCAAGGTCCAATTTTGCAATTTCTTTCATATGCTCAATTCTTAAATCGTCAAAGGTGCAACCCTGATTAATACCAAAAAGCATTTGATTTTTATTGATTGTGTCAGGCAATGAATTAAGTCTGTCCATCTCAACCTTGCATCGCTCAAGCCATCTCAAAGTACGATAACATGCTTCTTTTGAATACTCATATTTTGCGGGATTTGCAACACATTCGTCAAAAGCCATTGCTATTGTAGAGCCTAAATTTGACTGAATTTGCATACTTTCTTCAGGTCCCATAAAGATTTTTCTGCCGTCAACATGAGAATTGAATGTAACACCGTCTTCGGTAATCTTATTGAGCTTTGCAAGGGAAAAAACCTGAAATCCGCCTGAATCGGTCAAAATAGGTCTGTCCCAATTAGTAAACTTATGTAATCCGCCAAGAGTTTTTACCTTGTCGTCACCCGGTCTTACATGAAGATGATAAGTGTTACAAAGCATAACCTGTGCGCCGACCTCTTTTAAATCTACTGTTGAAAGACCGCCTTTTATTGCGGCAACAGTTGCAACATTCATAAAACAAGGAGTTTGAACAGTACCGTGAACAGTTGAGAATTCGCCACGCCTTGCCTTATTTTCTGTCTTTAATAATTTATATCCCATATTAACTCCTTATTTTATATCGGTAAAGAAACACGCATCGCCAAATGAGAAAAATCTGTATTTCTCTTTCACTGCGATTTTGTAAGCATTCATTACATTGTCATAACCTGCAAACGCCGAAATAAGCATAATCAAAGTGCTTTCAGGCAAATGGAAGTTTGTTACCAAGCCGTCAATACATTTGAATTCGTATCCCGGATAAATAAATATAGAAGTATCGTCCTCGTCTTCACATATGCAACCGTTTTTTGTTGCAACAGATTCAAGAGTTCTTGTGCTTGTAGTGCCGACTGCAATAACTCTGCCGCCGTTTTTCTTTGTATCATTAATCAAATCGGCAGTTTCTTTACTTATATGATAATGCTCGCTGTGCATTTTGTGATTTTTCACATCATCAACTTTTACCGGTCTGAAAGTTCCGAGTCCGACATGAAGCGTTACATATCCGATTTTTATGCCCTTGTCCTCAATTTGCTTAAGCATTTCCTCGGTAAAATGCAATCCGGCTGTCGGAGCCGCCGCAGAACCAAGTTCTTTGGAATAAACGGTTTGATATAATTCACCGTTTTGAAGTTCTTCCGTAATATATGGTGGGAGGGGCATTTTACCGATCTTGTCCAATATTGTATAAATTTCTTTGGAATCACACTTAAATTGAACCTTTCTGTTGCCATCTTCGGTTACATCAATAACCTCACATTCAACAATTCCATCGCCAAACACAAATGATGTGCCGACCTTTGCTCTTTTGCCCGGTTTGCAAAGACATTCCCACACATTATTTTCACTTTGCTTTAAAAGTAAAAATTCAACAACAGCACCTGTTTCTTTTTTTACGCCGTAAATTCTTGCAGGAATAACTCTTGTATCATTAAGAATGAGACAATCGCCGGGTCTTAAATAATCTATCAAATCCTTAAAAATTTTGTGTTCAACCTCGCCGGTATTTTTGTCAATAACCATAAGTCTTGACATATCTCTCGGCTCCATCGGAGTCTGCGCAATAAGTTCTTGAGGCAAATCATAATAAAAGTCAGAAGTTTTCATCAAATATTCTCCAAATTTATATAATTATTAATTGACATTCATATATAAATAGTGATATTATATATACTAAATTATCTTGTGCGAATTGCACTTTGTCTATTATATTGCAAAATGATAAATAATACAAGTTCTAAGGAGAATTATTTATGAAAAAATTTAATGTAGGCATCGTAGGTGCCACAGGTATGGTAGGTCAAAGATTTATGACCTTGCTTGAAAATCACCCATGGTTCAATGTTGTTGTACTTGCAGCATCATCAAGATCAGCCGGCAAACCTTACGGCGAAGTTATCGGCAACAAATGGTGTATGGACACACCGCTCGCAGACAAATATAAGGATATGGTAGTTATGGACGCTACCAACGATATTGAAAAAATCACTTCAATGGTTGACTTCGTATTCTGTGCGGTAAATATGAAGAAGGACGAAATCAAAGCACTTGAAGAAGCATATGCAAAGCATGAATGCCCTGTTGTTTCAAACAACTCTGCCAACAGATTTACTCCGGATGTTCCTATGGTTGTTCCTGAACTTAACGCTGAACACATCCACATCATCCCTGAGCAAAGAAAAAGACTCGGCACAAAGCGTGGCTTTATTGCTGTTAAGTCTAACTGCTCACTTCAGTCTTATGTACCGGCTCTCTTCCCTCTTCATGAGAAGTTCGGCGTAAAAGATGTATTGGTTTGTACATATCAAGCTATTTCAGGTGCAGGTAAAACATTTGAAACATGGCCTAAAATGATTGACAATGTTATTCCATACATCGGCGGCGAAGAAGAAAAGAGCGAAAAAGAGCCTCTCAAACTTTGGGGTAAAATTGAAGGTGACCATATTGAAAATGCCACAAAGCCTAACTTTACCGCTCAGTGCATCCGTGTTCCTGTATCAAACGGTCACCTCGGTGCAGTTTTTGTAAACTTTGAAAAGAAGCCAACAAAGGAAGAAATGATTGAAATTTGGAACAACTTCAAGGGCAGAGCACAAGAACTTGAGCTTCCGTCTGCACCAAAGCAGTTCCTCAACTACTTCACAGAACCTGACAGACCTCAAATTCACTCAGAGCGTATGCTTGAAAACGGTATGGCAGTTTCTATCGGCAGACTCAGAGAAGACACACAATATCAATACAAATTTGTTTGTCTTTCACACAACACACTTCGTGGCGCAGCAGGCGGTGCAGTATTGCTTGCAGAATTGCTTGCCGCTGAAGGTTATTTAGACTAATCTATATAAGGAGAATATACTATTATGAAGAATCCGGTATTTACAGGTTCGGCTGTAGCTATCATTACCCCGATGAATGACGACTTCAGCATTAATTACGATGAATTTAAGAAGTTTATTGATTGGCAGATTGACAACGGAACAGACGCTATTGTAATCTGCGGCACAACAGGTGAAAGTTCAACACTTAAAACAGTACATCACCTTGAAGCAATTAAATTCTGTGTTGATTATGTTAACGGCAGAGTACCTGTTATTGCAGGTGCCGGCTCAAATAATACAGAATGTGGCCTTGAACTTGCTGAAAAGGCATGTGAATATGGTGTTGACGCACTTTTGCTTGTAACTCCTTATTATAATAAGTGCACACAAAAAGGTCTTATCAAGCACTACACAATGTATCATGATGCAACAAATGTACCTATCATTCTTTACAATGTTCCGTCAAGAACAGGCGTAAACATTGCTCCTGAAACTCTCAAGGAACTTTCAAAGCTCCCAAGAATCAACGGTGTTAAGGAAGCATCCGGCAACATCAGTCAGGTTATGAAAATTCACGCACTTTGCGGTGACGACCTCAATATTTGGAGCGGTAACGACGACCAAATTCCTGCAGTTATGGCTTGTGGCGGTAAAGGCGTTATCTCCGTCCTTTCAAACATTTGCCCACAGGAAACTCATGATATGGTTCAGGCTTATCTTGACGGTGATGCAAACAAGTGCACAGAAATGATGGCAAAATATCTTGAACTTGCAAACGCAATGTTTGTTGAGGTTAACCCAATACCTGTAAAAGCAGCCTGCAATATGATGGGCTGGGCTGCAGGTCCTTGCAAGATGCCTCTTTGCGAAATGACTGATGAACACACAGAATATGTAAAGAGTGTTATGCAAAAGTACGGACTTATTAAGTAAGATTTAGAGGAAGTATAAATGACAAGAATTATATTATCAGGATGCTGTGGCAAAATGGGCGGAGTTATCCAAAACATTGTTGCTAACCGTGATGATGCAACAATCGTTGCCGGTGTTGACAAGTATAACAACAATATGACCGAATTCCCTGTTTACGAAAACATTTCGGATGTTAAAGAAGAAGCTGATGTTGTTATTGACTTTTCAAATCCGTCACTTCTTGACAATCTTTTGGAATACGGTAAAACAACAAAGACCGCTCTTGTAATTGCTACAACCGGCTATGATGATTGCCAAAAGAAAAAGATTACGGACGCATCAAAAGATTGTCCTGTATTCTTCACATACAACTACAGTTTGGGTATCAACCTTCTTGCTACTCTTGCAAAGAAAGCAGCTGCACTTTTGGGTGATGAATTTGATATTGAAATTGTTGAACAGCATCATAACCAAAAAATTGATGCTCCGTCGGGCACCGCACTTATGCTTGCAGATGCTATCAACGAGGAACTCGACAACCGTATGAAGTATGAATACGACCGTCATTCGAAGCGCGAAAAGCGTACAAAGAACGAAATCGGTATGCACTCAATCAGAGGTGGCACAATCGTCGGCGAACACGAAATTATTTTTGCCGGCAGAGATGAAATTATCACACTTTCACACTCTGCAAGGTCAAAAGAAGTTTTTGCCGTTGGCGCTGTTAATGCAGCAGTATTTATGACAGGTAAAGAAGCCGGTATGTACGATATGGCAGAAATTGTAAAATAAACTAACAATATTAAAGAGCAAACCGTAATTGGTTTGCTCTTTTTTTAGTAAATATTCATTTATGAAAATAAAGCGTTGATTTTTCCTGCCAATTCATTTGGAATGTCAATTCCCTGCGGGCAATGTTCTTTACACTTGCCGCATTTTACGCAAGCGGTATGATTTACATCAATATTTTTATACTTGTCTTTCGCTTCAAATTCGGAGTAATCCCCTGTTTTTAGCTTGTTGTATATATCAAATATCGTGCTGATTTTTACGCCTTTTGGACAGTCGGCACAATAATCGCAACCCGTACAAGGAATAATGTCGTTTTTATTAATGATAGATGCAACATTCTCACAAACTTTAAATTCATTTTCATTCATAGGAACAAAATCGGTCAAGGTATTGAGATTATCCTGCATTTGCTCTAACGAATTCATACCACTGAGGATAGTAATTACGTTATCATAACTTGCAACAAACTTCATAGCCCAAGATGCAATGCTTTTATCAGGAGCGTTTTGCTTCAAAACAGCCTCTGCATCTTTCGGCAAATCTGCAAGCTTACCACCTCTGACCGGCTCCATAACTATAACAGGAATACCTGCATCGGTCAAAATTTGATATTGTGTTTTTGCGTCCTGATTTTTCCAATCAAGATAGTTCATTTGAATTTGAGCAAAGTCCCAATGATGAGCTGCAACAATTTTCTTTAAATCCTCAACTGTTCCGTGGAACGAAAAGCCGATATTTTTGACCAATCCCTCTGCCTGTTTTTTAAGAAGAAAATCATAAGCACCATATTTTTCGCACTTTTCAAAATTACTCTTATCAAGCGAATGAAGAAGATAAAAATCAAAACAATCAATGCCTGTGCGTTGAAGCTGTTTGTTGAATATCTTTTCCATATCGGCAGGAGTTTTGCACATCCAAATCGGTAGTTTATCAGCTAAAAAGTAACTGTCTCTCGGATATTTTTTTAATGCTTGACCGATAAATTTCTCACTTTTGCCGCAATGATACATATACGCAGTGTCAAAATAATTTACACCGTTTTCGTATGCCATATCAACTATTTGTTGCGCCTTGTCGTAATCAATTAAAGGGTTAGCCTCTCGCTTAATCGGAGTTTTACACGGAAGCCGCATACTACCAAGCCCCAAACGGGGAACTTCAACATTTTTAAACTTAACTCTGTCAACCATAGTTTATTCCTTAACCCAAGTTACACCTTGAGGTGTGTCTTTAAGAGTAATGCCTTGTGCTTTGAGTTCGTCACGAATTCTATCGGCAGTTGCCCAGTCTTTGTTTGCTCTTGCTTGTTGACGCTCCTCAATAAGCTTTTCTATATCGTCATTGATATCATTTGACTTTCTGTTATAAACAAGCCCCAAAACGCCTGTAAGCTCATCGAACATATCAGCAGCCTTTTGGCAAACATTCTTTGAAACTTCCTTGTTGATGATTTTTGTGTTGATGTCGCTTACCAAATCAAACACAGCAGCAATACCGTCAGCTGTGTTGAGGTCATCATCCATCGAATTGATAAACTGCTCTTTTCTGCTATCAATCAATGCCAAGATTTCTTCATTATCAGCAATATCGGTCTTTGCGTTCTTAATGGAAAAATCAAGACTTTCACGGCAGTTATAAAGTCTTTCAAGTGCAGATTTGCACTGTTCGATGATCTCAAGATTGTAGTTAATCGGTGAACGATAATGTGAAGAAATAAGGAAGTATCTGATTACCTCATAGCCGTAAACATCGGCAATTTCTCTAACAGTTTTAAAGTTGCCGAGCGACTTGCTCATCTTTACATTATCTACATTGATATAACCGTTGTGCATCCAATATTTTGAAAACATACAACCGTTTGCGGCTTCGGACTGAGCAATTTCATTTTCATGATGAGGGAAAATAAGGTCCTGACCGCCACAATGAATATCAATTGTATTACCGAGGTATCTTTTATTCATTGCAGAACATTCAATATGCCAACCCGGTCTGCCTTTACCCCACGGAGAATCCCAGTAAGGTTCGCCTTCTTTTGCGGCTTTCCACAAAGCGAAATCAAGAGGGTCTTCTTTTTTATCTCCGACAGCAATTCTTGCACCCGATTGTAAATCGTCAATAGGCTGATGAGAAAGTTTGCCGTAATCCTTAAATTTTAATGTTCTGTAATAAACATCTCCGTCAACGGCATAAGCATAACCCTTTTCTTCAAGAGTTTTAATAATTTCTATAATTTCATCAATGTTTTCCGTTGCCTTTGGATGAACAGTAGCGTCTTTAAAATTAAGACCGTGTGCATCAGTCCAAAATTCTTTGATATACTTTTCTGAAATTTCTTCAAAAGTGCTGTTTTCTTCATTTGCTCTCTTGATAATTTTATCATCTACATCGGTAAAATTCTGAACAAACTTTACATTATATCCTCTATATTCCAAATATCTGCGAAGGACATCAAAAACGCAGAGCGGTCTTGCGTTACCGATATGAATAAAGTTGTATACGGTAGGTCCGCAAGCATAGATTTTTACTTCATTTGGATCAACGGGAATAAATTCTTCCTTTCTTCTTGACATTGTGTTAAATATTTTCATTATCAGCAATCTCCTTTAATTTTTCAACTTCATTTTGCAATTTTTTGATTTGCTCTTCATTATTTCTTATTGCATTCATAATCGGATCGGGAATATTGATTTGATCCAAATCATCCACTCTTTCACCGTCTATTCTAACAATTTCACCCGGAACACCCACAACCGTACAGTTAGGCTCAACATCCTTAACCACAACCGCACCGGCGGCGATTTTAGCGTTTTTTCCGATTGTGATAGGTCCGAGTACCTTTGCACCCGCACCTATCATTACACCGCTTTCTACGGTAGGATGGCGTTTGCCTATATCTTTACCAGTACCGCCGAGAGTTACGCCCTGATATATCATAACATCGTCGCCGACTTCTGCGGTTTCGCCGATAACAATACCGTGACCGTGGTCAATTACAACCCTTCTGCCGATTTTTGCACCCGGATGAATTTCTATACCGGTTTTATGTGCGGAGCGTTGACTTATCGCTCTTGCGATAAACGGCATATTATGATTGTAAAACCAATGTGCTTTTTTATGAGAACGAAGTGCTTTAAAGCCGGGATAAAGCAAAATAATCTCTAACGGATTATCTGTTGCCGGGTCATGATCAATAAAGCTCTGAATGTCTTCTTTATATTGTTTAAACATTAATATATCTGCCTTTCAAAAAATAAAAAGCCCCTGTCAAACGACAGAGGCAGTAATACTGCGGTTCCACTCTGATTTATACTCAAGCTACATATATAGCCGTTGCAAATAACGGTGCCTACCGTCTCAAAATACTAAAATTCCTTTGAGAAGCTCATGGGTGCATTTCGCAATATGACCTATACAAACTTTCACCGACCGTTTGCTCTCTGAATAGGTACAGTATCGGTACTTCTCCCAATCACAGCCTTTATATACATTATATTCATTTTGTGTATAAAATGCAAGTATTATTTTGTTTTGATATAATGCCAGCCGTCCATAGTATACTTTATGCCTGACAAGGCAGTTACTATACCGGCAATCCAAAAAGCGATTGTACAATAAACGGTGAGCCAATGCGGTGCATTAAATCCGTTGGTTGCAATAATGATTTCTCCGTCTTTTTCCATAATAGCAAGGATTAGGAATGTCATACCCGTTGTTGCCATTTGAATAAAGGTTTTTGCTTTGCCGAAAACATTTGCCGCAATAACTTCGCCCTCAACCGTTGCTGACATACGCATACCGGCAACCAAAAACTCTCTTGCCATCATAATCATAATAACAATATCGGTTCTCACTCCGAGATTAATTTGAATAAGGAAAGCGGCCAAAACAAGAGCTTTATCCGAAAGCGGGTCCATAAGCTTGCCGAAATCCGTAACAAGTTTTTTCTTTCTTGCGATATTACCGTCAACGGTGTCACTTACGCACGCCACAAAATAAACCAACAAAGCCACTACCCAATGGTATCTAAACTGCCATAGCGAAAAGAGCCACAAAAACGGTATACAACAAAATCTGAAAACTGTAATTTTATTAGGTAAATTCATAATGCTCTCCTATCAAATCATATCCGTCAAAATCAGTGATTTTTACATTAACAAAATCACCGATATTAAGTTTTTTATTTGAAGTAAAAATAATTCCGCTGTCAATCTCAGGCGAATCCATATAAGAACGGCCGATATACTTTCCATCGGCAAACGAATCAATAATCACCTTGTAAACATTTCCAACTCTGCTTTTGTTTGAAGCTTCCGTAATAGAATACTGAGCGTTCATCAAAACCTCTTGACGGCGTTTTTTAACATCTTCGTCAATTTGATTATCCATATCAAAAGCAGGAGTATCCTCTTCGGGAGAAAATGTAAAGCAACCCATTTTGTCAAACTTCATATCTTTTACAAAATCACAAAGATTTTCAAACTGCTCATCCGTTTCACCCGGGAAACCAACCATAAAAGTTGTACGAAGTGCCAAATCGGGAATGGCTTTTCTCATTTTATCAAGAAGCACTCTGTAATCATTTCCGTCCCCTACTCTGTTCATATTTTTTAGAACAGTGGTATCCGAATGCTGAAGCGGTATGTCAATATAATTACAAACCTTTTCTTCATTTGCAATAACTTCAATCAAACTGTCGGTAATTCTTTGCGGATAGCAATAGAAAAGCCTTATCCATTCAAGTCCGTCAATCTTAACAAGTTCCTTGAGAAGTTTGTCGAGTGAATATTCACCGTACAAATCCTGTCCATATTTAGTTGTATCCTGTGCAACTAAAATTATTTCCTTAACGCCACGATTTACAAGGCTTTTTGCTTCATCAACAACAGACTCGATTTTTCTTGAACGAAACTTACCTCTGATACCCGGAATAGCACAATACGAACACCTGTTGTCGCACCCCTCGGCAATCTTCAAATACGCCCAATGAGAAGGCGTAGAAAGCAGTCTTTCATCATCGATGGGAAGATAACACTTATTTGGAAAATTAGAGGTTTGAATGCCGCACAGAGCCTTGTCGCACACCTTAACAATATCAGCATTTGCACCGATACCGATAACCGCATCAACCTCAGGCATTTCTTTTAATATTTCATCTTGATACCTTTCGGCAAGGCAACCCGTAACAACAAGAGCGGATATTACTCCGGCTTCTTTATACTGTGCCACCTCAAGAATTGTATCAATCGCTTCTCTTTTTGCGTCCTCGATAAATCCGCATGTATTAACAATCATAACATCCGAATTTTCTATTTCGTTTACAATCTGATACCCTGCCGCCGCAAGCTTTGCAAGGAGCGCTTCCCCGTCAACCTGATTTTTCGGACAGCCGAGGGAAATCATTCCGACTTTATAACCCTTTGCCATTAATCGTATTCTTCATTTTCTATTCTATCAAAAGCTTCTCTTATGTCAGAATAGGAAAATCCCTTTCTCATCAAGGCGGCAATAACTTTTTTATTACCGTCTTGAGCATCTAATTTGTTTCTGTATTTTGTGAAAATCAAATCAACAACAGCCGACACATTGTCTATTTCCGTTTCTTCAAGAGTATAAGCTATAATATCGTTTGGTACGCCTCGCTTATACATTTCCTGCTTTATATGATTTCTTGACATTCGCTTTGTTTCGGACAGATATTTTACAAGATTTTTGGCATACTTTTCGTCGTCCAAATATCCGTAGTCTATCATTTTTTCAATAGCTCTGTCTGCATTTTCTTCATCAACGGTACGAAGAAGTTTTGTTTTGAGTTCCTTTACCGAATGGTCACGCCTTGAAAGCAAATCATAACACTTATCAACGGCTTTCTTATAATAGATACCATTGCAAAGCTCATGCCACTGCTCCTCGGTTATCTCCTGACCGTCTTTAAAAAAATGTTCTGCCCAGAAGTCAATATCTGTTGTTATTGTATATTCGTCATCAACAAAAATATGAATCTTTTTGCCTCTGCCTTTTGTATGAGATATTTTCATTAATCCTCATCATCGTCTATTGCAATATCAAGTTTAGCCCTTGCGGCTGCTCTTGTTTGAGTAACCGGAGCCTTTGCCTCAACAGGAGCATTTACAGGTGCAGGAGCTTCCTCCTGTGCGTCATTGTTTGCCAAAGCGTCCTTAATTTTCTTTTCAAGTTCTGCCTGAACATCAGGATTTGACTTGATGTATTCCTTGAACTTTTCTTTACCCTGGAATCTTTCTTCTCCGTAAGTAAACCAAGCGCCGCCCTTTGTTGCAATACCGAGTGCAACAGAAAGGTCTGCAATTTCACCGACCTTATCAATACCTGTGCCGTACATAATATCAAATTCAGCCTGTTTGAACGGAGGAGCAACCTTATTTTTAACAATTTTAGCTCTTGTTCTTGAACCGATAAATTCATTGCCCGGTGCTTTAAGCTGTTCAACCTTTCTTACATCAATACGCATAGAAGAATAGAACTTAAGTGCTCTGCCGCCGGTTGTAACCTCAGGATTGCCGTAAATAACGCCAACTTTTTCACGAAGCTGATTGATAAAGATAATTATACAATTTGACTTGTTGATTGCACCTGTAAGTTTACGAAGAGCCTGCGACATAAGTCTTGCGTGCAAGCCTACATGAGAATCACCCATATCGCCTTCAATTTCCGAACGAGGAACAAGTGCGGCAACGGAGTCAACAACAATAATATCTACAGCACCGCTTCTTACAAGCTGTTCGGTAATTTCAAGAGCCTGTTCGCCGTTATCGGGTTGAGAAACCAAAAGCGAATCAACATCAACGCCGAGATTTTTTGCATAACCCGGGTCGAGTGCATGTTCGGCATCAATAAATGCCGCTTCACCGCCAAGTTTTTGACATTCGGCAACGCAGTGAAGTGCAAGCGTTGTTTTACCTGATGATTCAGGACCGTAAATTTCAATAATTCTTCCCTTTGGAAGTCCTCCGATACCTGTTGCAAGGTCAAGAGTAAGCGAACCGGTTGATATAGCATCAACCTTTAAGTGTGCGTTTTCACCAAGACGCATAATTGCACCTTGTCCGTATTGCTTTTCAATTTGCTTCAATGCGGATTCAAGGGCGGTTTTTTTGTCATTTGCTTTCTTATCAACAGCCATTAACAATTCCTCCGAATAATACTTAAAATTTTACTGTTTTATTATACTATATATTGTATATAAAATCAAGAATTTATAGTACAAATATACCATAAATATCACCTTTACAAAAATTATTAAAAAAATGCTTGCATTTTATGTAACTTTCTGTTATTATATTTCCGTTGTAAATTATTAAGGAGGTGTTCGCAAATGGCTAAATGTGAATACTGTGGTAAGGAAATGTCCTTCGGTATCAAGGTATCCCACTCACACAGAAGATCAAACAGAACATGGAAACCAAACATCAAGAGAGTTAAGGCTATCGTAAACGGATCTCCAAAGAGAGTTTATGTTTGCACAAGATGCCTTCGTTCAGGTAAGGTTGAAAGAGCGTAAGAGTTACGCAAAAGATAAAGCTGTTCATTTTGAACAGCTTATTTTTTTGTTTTATTAAATAATAAAAATATAAAGAGTAGGACTTGCCTACTCTTTCTTTTTCTTTTTTGAACCGATTTTATTTTCGGTATGATTAATAAGTCGTTTTACATTTTCTCTGTGTGCCACAATCACTATAACCGTAAACACAAGAGCAATGAACACAAGAATAATATCTTTGTAAAAAATTCCGATAAACACAGGATAGAATATTGCCATCAAGATTGAACCGAGGCTGACATATTTTGTTATCAAAATAGTCAAGGCGAAAATCGCAAGCAATATGAGTGCAATTCGCCAATCAATCGCAATAACCATTCCACCGCTTGTTGCAACGCCTTTGCCACCCTTAAATTTAAAATAACAAGGAAAGATATGACCAAGTACGGCAAACAAGCCTGCAAAGGATTTTAGAACCACCTGCGGATAATCGGATGCACTGTCAAGGGTAATTTTAAGTTCTTCAACAGAAACAATCTTAAAAGCGAGCCAAATAGCGAGCATAACCTTTAAAATATCGCCTGCTATAGTAAGCAAGCCCAATGTTTTGCCATAGGTACGCATCATATTTGTTGTGCCTGCATTACCTGAACCTGAATCTCTGACATCCTCACTTTTCATACCTTTTGATAAGATAACGCCGAAATTAAGACTGCCGAGCAAATATGAAATTACGGCAATAATGATAAATTTGAAAGCTATCACTTTTTACCCTCATTTCTTTCTCTGACGATAAATCTTACAGGAGTTCCGTCAAGACCGAAAATTTCTCTGATTTGATTTTCCAAATATCTTTGATATGAGAAATGGAAAAGTTCGCTGTTATTAACAAAGAAAACGAATGTAGGCGGTCTTGTAGACGCCTGGGTCATATAGTAAATCTTAAGACGCTTTCCCTTATCGGTAGGCGGTTGAACTCTTGCAGTAGCAATTCCGAGAACTTCATTGAGCTTACCTGTTGAAATACGCATTGAATTTTGAGAATGAACATGAACAATCATTTCATAAAGTTTGTCAATACGAATACCCGTTTTTGCAGAAATGAAAATAAACGGTGCATAACTCATAAATGAGAAATCAACAGAAAGTTTTTCTCTGAATTCTTTCATAGTATTGCCGTCTTTTTCAACAGCGTCCCATTTATTAACCGCAATAATGCAAGCCTTTCCCTGCTCGATTGCAATGCCCGCAACCTTGCTGTCCTGCTCTGTAAAGCCTTCTGTTGCGTCAATCATAATAACACATACATTAGCTCTTTCAACAGCCATTCTCGCACGGATAATGCTGTATTTTTCAATGCTGTCGTTTACTCTGCTTTTTCTACGCAAGCCTGCGGTATCAATAAAATTAAATTTACCGAATTTATTTTCAATATAAGTATCGGTTGTATCCCTTGTTGTGCCTGCAATATTACTTACAATCGCTCTGTTTGTACCGCTGATACGGTTAATGAGTGAAGATTTGCCGACATTTGGCTTACCTATAACGGCAACATTGATTACTTCTTCATCTTCAGTCTCGTCTTCGGACTCTTCCGGAAAATACTTGATAACTTCATCAAGCAAATCGCCTGTACCGTGGCCGTGAACTGATGAAACTGCAATAGGATCACCCAATCCAAGATTATAGAATTCATAAAATTCCGGGTCAGGCGCACCGATACTGTCGCACTTATTTACGCAAAGTACAATAGGTTTATTGCTCTTTTGAAGCATTGAAGCAACCTCAATATCAGAGGCAACAACACCGCACTTTAAATCGGTAACAAGAATGATTACATCTGCGGTTTCAATAGCAATCTCTGCCTGAGTACGCATTTGAGAAAGTATTACATCGGTACTGTAAGGTTCAATACCGCCTGTATCAACTAACAAAAAGTTGTGATTTAGCCATTCGCAATCGCCGTAAATTCTGTCTCTTGTTACACCGGGTGTGTCATCAACAATAGAAAGTCTTGAGCCTATTAACTTATTAAACAATGTAGACTTGCCAACATTAGGTCTGCCGACAATAGCCACAACGGGTTTTGCCATATAATCACCTCACTGTTTATTATAACAAGAAAGGCGGCTTTAATAAAAAGCCGCCGATGCTCAAATAATTAGTCCTTGCTGATTACTTCTTCGCCGTTGTAGTAACCACAGTTTGCACAAACCTTATGTGGTACTGTGTATTCAGAACACTTTGGGCATTTTACAAGTGTTGGAGCAACTGCCTTCCAAACGCTTGAACGTCTCTTATTCTTTCTTGCTTTACCTGTTCTTCTTGCTGGTACTGCCATTTTTAATTTCCTCCTTATTATAAAAACAAGTTAGTTTACTCATCAATCAGCAAATCTGCCAAAGCAGCCAACCGTGGGTCAACTTCTTTTACACATTCGCATTTTTCATAATTTAAGTTTTTGCCGCAATTTTGACACAATCCTTTGCAATCATCCTTACAAAGCATTTTTGCAGGCAAAAACAACTGAATTTCCTCATTAATAAGCTCGTCAAGATCAAGAACATTGTTTTCAACAACTATGTAATCGTCATAGTCATCGTTTTCATTTTCCATAGCGTTGACAATGATTTTATTAAGAGAAAAATCATACTTCTTTTCGATGTCGTCCGCACATCTGTCGCACACACCGAAGAAGTCAAAGTTAACATCAAGGTCAAGATACACAACTCCGACTTTTTGATACGCTCTTCCCTTTACATCAACACCGTTTTTGAGTGGTTTGTAGGTGTCATACATAAAGTCCTCGGCATCCATATGATAATCAATATTGATTTCATCCGCCGATGAATTAAGAAGATTTGTAAAATCAAGCTGCATACAGTTCACCTCATGTTTGCACTTTAAGTATTATATATATAAAGAGCTTTTTTGTCAATAGTAAAATTTAAAAAAATCGGCACACCTGCTGTCAAGTGTGCCGTAAATTTTACGCTTCGTCGCAATAATCGAAGATTTCTACCGGAAGGTCTTCCTTATCACAGCTGATTGTGAAATAGAAGTTTACATCCGAAGCCTCACTTAAGCCGGAAAGCATTTCAAAGAATTGTGGCAACTTTTCATATTCTCTGCCAACAATCTTGAATGTAGCATCAATAAGAATATCTGTAACATCGTAATTGCCTGCGCAAATACCTGCAAGAAAACCGTAAAATGCCTTGTGACCGTTAATGCCGTAAGTTTCTGTTTCAAGCAAACGAGCCTTTGATGAAATATCATATGTAAGCTTCGGTTCTTTTTCGATGCAAACGATATTTCCGTCAGAATTCTCTACACAAGAATTAACCAAGTCAATAAGTTTCTTTGTTTTTCCTGCGCCTTTATTACCGATGATAAGTTTAATCATTATTTATTCCTCCTGTAAGGTATATGATCTTTTTTATATATTATCATATATCCAATTGTTTTTCAAGTTTTTCTTTTTCACTTTCATAGCCCGGCTTACCGAGAAGTGCAAACATATTTTTCTTGTAGCTTTCAACACCCGGCTGATTAAACGGATTTACACCAAGAATGTAGCCTGAAATAGCACAAGCCTTTTCAAAGAAATAGATAAGATAGCCGATTTCTTCCGCTCCGAGTTTTTCAACCTCAACAATAAGGTTGCCTACTCCGCCCTCTGTGTGAGCAAGCAAAGTACCGAGTCTTGCCTTGTCATTTACAACGCTCATCTTTTCGCCTGCAAGGAAGTTAAGTCCGTCGATATTACCCTCTTGTTCGTCAATAACATAATCATTAAGGCAATTATTGAACTTAACAACGGTTTCAAACATTTTATCCGAACCGGATTCCTGAATATACTGACCGAGTGAGTGAAGGTCTGTTGAGAATACGCATGATACAGGGAACAAACCCTTACCGTCCTTGCCTTCGCTTTCACCGAAAAGCTGCTTGAGCCATTCGTTGAACATTGTCATATTAGGCTCATATGAAACAAAACATTCCATCTTTTTGCCTTTGTTATAAAAACAATTTCTTACTGCCGCATATTTAAGTGCCGGATTCTTTTCGATATCTGTATCGCAAAGCTCGTTTTGTGCATTTCTTGCTCCGAGCATAAGAGCATCAATGTCAATACCTGCAACGGCAATAGGGAGCAAGCCTACGGCTGTCAAAACGGAAAATCTGCCGCCTACATCATCCGGAACGACAAATGTTTCATAGCCTTCCTTGTCTGCAAGTTCTTTAAGAGTGCCCTTGTGAGCATCTGTTGTACAGAAAATTCTCTTTGCAGCTTCTTCCTTGGAATATCTACTGTTAATAAGTTCTCTGAAAACTCTGAAAGCGATAGCCGGCTCTGTTGTTGTGCCGCTTTTTGAAATAACATTTACGCAAACATCCTTGCCGTCGCAAAGGCTAACAATTTCGTTAAGACTTGACGGACTGATTGAATTACCGATAAAGTAAATTTGCGGAGTGTCCTTGGCAAGAAGATTATAGTTGTATGACTTAACTGCTTCAACAACCGCTCTTGCACCGAGATACGAACCGCCGATACCGATTACAATAAGAACATCGGCATTTTTCTTGATATATTCGGCTGATTTTTTAATTCTGTCGAATTCTTCCTTATCATAATTTGTAGGGAGGTCAATCCAACCCAAAAAGTCGTTGCCTTCACCTGTTTTTGACATAAGTGTATCCATAGCTTTAACTGCCTTTGGAGCAATAGCTTTAATATCGGCAGGAGATACAATAGATTCACTGTATTTTGAATTAAATTTCAATGACATTATATTTTACCTCTTGTGTTTATTTAATAAATTTATAGAGATACTATACTACATATTGAAATAAAAAGCAATAAAAAAACAGATTTTTCTAAATATGTTTAAAAATATTTAAAAATATGTATTTAAAATCAACGATTTCTACATCCTTATTCGCATATAAATCTATGGATTTAATCTTGTTGCCGTTTGAAATAACATCAACTTTACCGAGATTATCACCCTTTTTAATCGGAGCAGAAACCTCTTTTTTTAATTTGTATTTGTATGATAAATTGTTGTTCCCTTTAGGCACAATCATCTTTAATTGGGCATTATAATACGGCTTTATTGATTTTTCTTTACCGTTTTTAACCTTTACGGATTTAATTTTTTTACTGTTGATTTTTGCTTTAACGCAAGAATAATTTGCAAACCCTGTATCAAGTAAATATGCCGCTGTATCAAATCTATGTTCGCTTGTATCCGAGCCAAGTACAACAGCAACAAGATTAAGTCCGTCACGACTTGCGGTTGCACTGATGCAAAATCCGGCATTTGATGTTGTACCTGTCTTTAGACCGGTAATACCGCTGTATGATTTTACAAGTTTGTTTGTATTGTTAAGTTCTGTTTTACCGTTTCTTAAACTTTCAAGCCATACGGTTGAATATTTTGTAATCAATGAATGTTTCATTACTTCCCGGGAAATAACCGCCAAATCATATGCACAAGAATAATGAGCTTTAACGGTATCATCAAGACCCGTACAATTTTCAAAATTCGTATGTTTAAGACCGAGAAATTTTGCTTTGTCATTCATCATTTTGACAAATGCAACATCCGAACCTGCTACATATTCTCCCAAAGCGGTACAAGCATCGTTTGCACTTGCGATAATTACGGCTTTTAACAGTTCTTCAACAGTCATAACTTCTCCGAGTTCAAGCCAAATTTGCGAACCGCCCATTGCAACGGCTTCTTTTGACGCGGTTACCTTATCGGATAACTTAATTTTACCGCTGTCAAGAGCTTCCAAAACAAGCAAAATAGACATAATTTTTGTAACCGATGCCGGCGAAAGTTCTTCGTACTCATTTTCTTTATAAAGCACTTCTCCGCTGTCAAGAGCCATCAAGCAAACAGCCTTGGCACTTATTTTTTTATCTTTATCGTCATCGGTTTTGGCATAAACCGCTATCGGTATTTGAATTGAAATCACAAAACACAACAGCATTGCCAATATTTTTTTCATAGTAACACCCACTTTTTTATTGTAAAAGCAATATATATTTGATATAATATCTTAAAATTTAATGTATAAAAGGAACGAATATGAAAGCAGCATTTTATACACTCGGTTGCAAGGTAAACCAATATGAAACCGAATATATGGCGGAAATTCTCAAAAACGCAGGTATGCAAATTGTATCGCACAATGAAGAAGCCGATTATTACATAATCAATTCCTGTACAGTTACCGCAACGGCAGACCAAAAAACAAGACAAAATGTTCGCAAATTTAAGCGTCAGCACCCAAATTCTGTTGTTATTCTTACAGGATGTATGCCTCAGGCATTTCCCGATCAAGCTTCGGCTCTTAACGAAGCCGATATTGTACTTTCCAATAAAAGCAACGATGACATTCTCGACCTCATCAATCAATTTAATATCACACACAACCGTATTGTAAAAATTGACAAGCACCAAAAAGGCGATAAATTTTCAAAATGCTCAATCAATCAATTCAGCGAAAGAATCAGAGCATTTGTTAAAATCGAGGACGGATGTGACAGATTCTGCTCGTACTGTATCATTCCGATGTCAAGAGGGCGTGTTAGAAGCAAATCGCTTGAGGATTTGAAAGAAGAAATTGCTATGCTCGGTAAAAACGGCATTAAAGAGATTGTTCTTGTGGGAATTAACCTCTCATCTTATGGCAAAGGTCAAGGTTTTAACATTGTTGATGCGGTAAAAATATGCAACGATGACCCTAACATTAAGCGTGTACGCCTCGGTTCGCTTGAACCCGATCATATAACCGATGAAGTTATTGAAGGACTTGCACAATGCGAAAAATTATGTCCGCAATTTCACATCTCGCTTCAAAGCGGTTGTGACAAAACGCTAAAAGATATGAATCGTCATTATAACTCGGACGAATATCGAAGCCTTTGCAACAAACTCCGTGACACATTCGATAATGCAACGATAACAACGGATATTATGGTAGGCTTCAATGACGAAACGGAAGAAGATTTTAATGTTTCACTCGCCTTTGCAAAGGAAATCGGATTTGAAAAGGTACACACCTTTCCCTATTCAGAGCGTCAAGGCACCGTTGCTTCACGCAAAGGTGACAATGTACCCAAGCAGGAAAAAGAACGCAGAGCTTCTGTTATGATTGAAGAGACAAACAAGATTCGCCACGAATACTTCAACAAATTAATCGGTGCCAAAGAAGTTGTTTTGTTTGAAAACAATCTTGGCGGTAACACATATCAAGGCTACACAAAAAATTATGTGCCTGTTCGTATGGAAAGCAGCACAGACATTATCGGCAAAGAAATAGAAGTAACAATCAAAAGTGCCGACATCAATCTTGACTGTTGCTTTGCATAACTTTAAGCATATTGGATACTTCCTCTTTTGCATTTTCACTTGTTAATTGTGAGAATGAAAAAATGTAGTATCCTTTTATTTTGTCTATTTTTGAAATATATGTAATTTGCCGTGCAATTATATCATTGTTATTTCTAAATTCGTTAATAATACTCTTATCATTTTCGGCAGCATATTTGTCTTTTGTATTTGCCTTGTAAAGAGGCAACCCTATGTATAAATCGACATCCGTATTTTCGCAAAGTTTAACCCATTTTTTAACGGTGAACATAAACGGTTGATACACATTTTTAAACCCGAAATACACCTGAGGGCAAATATAATCAACATATCTGTTTTTCACCCAAGTTTCAATATCTGCATAGAGGTTATTTTTATCGTTTTCTATATTTGATGCGGGACTTATTCCGAATTCAATATTTTTATTAACAGTTTTGATTGTTTCATAAACTCTTTTTACCATATTAGTTACATTTTGCCTTCTCCAATCCGTAAGCGACAAATCACCGCCGTATTTTTTATATTCTTTTTTATCAAAATTTTTGCTTTGAGTCGGATAAAAGTAATCGTCAAAATGTATTGCGGAAATATTGTAGTTCTCAACAATTTCCTTAACACCGTTTACAATCAAATCCGTAACTTTATCGTAAGCCGGATTAAAATAAATCTTGCCGTCAACAACCTTAGTCATTCTTTTGTTTTTTATTGCAAAATTGTCGGGACTTAATTTTGTATAATCGTCATCCTGACTTACTCTATAAGGATTTATCCATGCTTCAATTTTAAGTTTGTATTTTTGTGCAACGGAACACATTATTTCAAGAGGGTCATATAACATTTCTCCGCCCTGTGTACCGTTAAAATAAACGCTTGACGGAAAATATTCCGACAAATAAAAAGCATCGGCACAAGGTCTTATTTGAACGGTTACCGTATTAAGCCCATACGATGAGAGCTTTGAAAATTCGTCATTTATTTTTTGTTCAAATTCATATTCACTTTTGCCTTTTGTAAATTCGGACAATTCATAATATGCAATCCATACGGCTTTTCTGTATTCGTTTTTTTGCACAACCGGTTGTGTATTATTCTGCGGTAACGAACAAGAAGAAAAAGCAAAGCACAAAATTAATATTAAAGGAATTACTTTTTTCACTTGAACACTTCTTTCTAATATAGTATTATAGAAACATATGAGGTGATTATATGGAATACAGACTCGGCAAAAGCAAAAGAATATATGAAGAAGGAACAACGGTACCGCTCGAATGTCCAAATTGCAAAAACAGTGTCAGCTTTTCTGTTTTTTCAAATTTAAACACAAGACTTATACCACAGTTACCGGTTGTTAAACTTGAAAACGTTTATTTTCTCGTATGTCCGAAATGTGCATCTATTTACGGCGTAGACAGACAAAAAGGCGTAAATTTTAAAAACGGTGAAAAGCTTTCTATCGGTAACTATGATTTAAAGGAACTCAAAAAATTTGAAGTATAAAATCATAATTATATATCTTATTGCAATTAATATTATCGGTATTATCGTTAACATTGCGGATAAGCAGAAAGCAAAGCACGGCAAATGGCGTATTCCCGAAGCAACGCTTTGGACAATCGCGCTTTTGGGTGGTTCAATCGGAAGCTACGCCACAATGAAAACAATCAGGCATAAAACAAAACACAAATCGTTTATGATAGGATTTCCTTTAATCATCAGTTTTCAATGTGCAATAATAACATTTTTATTATTTAAAACAGAATTCGGCAGCTTTTAACTGCCGAATTTTTTATTTTACAGGATTATGCAAATAAGGCCGCTACAACCTTCATTGATAACTTTTTCTATTGTCTCTCTGAACTTATCTCTTGCTTCCGCAGGCATACGATAGAGTTTATTGTTAAGCCCTTCGTTAACGAGTGAATGAAGCGATTTGCCGAAAATATTTGTTTCCCAAATTTGTGACGGATTATTTTCAAATTCTTTGAGCAAATACATAACAAGTTCTTCACTCTGACTTTCGCTGCCTACAATCGGTGCAACTTCGGTATAAGTGTTGCATTTTATCATATGAATTGACGGAGCGTGAGCTTTTAATCTTACGCCGTATTTACCGCCTTGTTTCATTATTTCAGGGTCTTCAAGCGAAAGTTCGTCAAGAGTCGGCATAACAATTCCGTAACCGGTTTGTTCAACTTGGTTTAAAGCATCCTTAATTCTTGCATATTCTTTTTTCACTTTTGAAAGAACGGAAATTTCACGCATCAAATCCTGTTCGTTTTTAATTGTGATTTCGCATTTACTCGAAAGAATACTGTAAAAATAAGAATTGTCTATATTCGCCTTAACACAGACTTTTCCGCATGATAAATCTACAGACGAAACACTTATATCCGTAATTTCATCAATGGCTGAAACTGCATTTATATAATCACTTACGGAACGGACATTGCTTACTTTTGTTGAGTTTTCAAGAACCGCAGATGTTACAACGGTACGCATTTTGTCATCTTCATCAAGACTTTTGAACCAATTTGGCAAATCTATGCCGATACTTGTTACAGGAAACTCATAAAGTATGCCAGAAATTATATCTGTAATTTTGCTTTCATCAAGTTCAAGACAGTTTACGGGAATTACCTGCTTATTATATTCCTTTGAAAGTTTGCAAGCTAAGTCTTTACAGGCTTTGCTGTTTGGATTTGTACTGTTAAGGAGAACCACAAACGGCTTATTTAGCGCTGTCAGTTCATCTATAACACGTTTTTCTGCCTCAGCGTACTCGTTTCTCGGTATCTGTGTAATACTGCCGTCTGTTGTCACTACAAGTCCGATTGTGGAATGTTCCTCTATAACCTTTTTCGTACCGATTTCAGCCGCAAGGTTAAACGGAATTTCTTCTTCACTCCACGGCGTCATTACCATTCTCGGAGCTTCGTCTTCAAAGTATCCCTCGCTGCTCGGAACGATATAACCAACGCAATCTATCATTCGAACCTTAAATTTTGATGAATTATCAAGTTTTAGTTCAACTGCTTCTTCCGGTATAAACTTTGGTTCGGTAGTCATTATTGTTTTACCCGCAGAGGATTGCGGAAGCTCATCACTTGCTCTTTGCTTAACATTTTCGTTATTGATATTCGGAATTACAAGCGTTTCCATAAACTTTTTTATAAAAGTCGATTTACCTGTACGAACAGGACCGACAACCCCAATATAGATATCTCCGCCTGTTCGCTTTGAAATATCACTGTAAATATCTGTATTCATATTTCCTCCTATAATCCCGGAATAATAATTACTTTGTTACTGTCGAGACTATCGCAAGTAATGTTATTCTCTTTTTTTATAAGCTCAATATCAGAAGAAAACTGTTTTGCAATATCCCACAGTTTTTCATTTTGCTTAGCAAAATACAAAGTCAAAGCCGGATAATTCACTACCTCATCAAGGCAATCCATTTCTGTAAGTACATTAATTTTCTTTGATTTTCCCACATATGCCGAATAAGTATACATTACATTAACAGATATATTTTTATCATTAACGATTGTATAGTCAAATGAATTTACAAAGGCAGTGCATAACAAAGAAAAGCTTTCTGCATTTATTTCAATAATTTTATTTTGAACTATATATTGTATTCCCTGATCGGAAGTATCTGCTAAAATACAAACCTCAAAATCTATACAGATTTTTTGTTTTTTAACCATACAATCATTAACTGCTACATTCAAATCATACACCTTTGTAACAGTTGCAGATAAATCAAGAGAAAGCTTTGAATTTGAAGAATTACATATATATTGACCATCGGTAAAGCAGTCAAATGAAGCATAACTGTTCTTAGTTTTTTTGCTGACGATATATCCGTCTGAAACAATTTTCTTGTTTTCCTGTTTAACAATAAAAACAGTTAAATACAAATCGCCGTATAATTCAATTTTTCCGCCATTATCATCAGCAGAACTTTTAGCTTTAACATACAAGCTTCCTTTACTTATTTTAACAATACAGTTGCAATTTTCATCAACGCCTGAAGCTTCAACAATTTTTGAAACATCAAAGCTGAACTCTGCTCTGTCAATTTTATTATCATTATCCGTATAAAGTACCGACAATGAAACATTTGATTTAACGAATACTTTATCTTTAATTGTTTTAATGTCTGTTGTTGTACTATTTATTTCAAAACTGATAACACGGTTAATACCGTTTGAATTTGCAGGAAGATTGAACGATTCTTCAACATCGACCTTTGTAACAACGGCATTTTCAACATAAGATACTTTTTCTTCAAGAGTATAAAGTTTTGAGTTTTCACATTTACAAACACAAGGGCAACTTTTCTTATCATATACATTTACATTAAGAGCAAATGAAATGTGAATATCAATTCTGCGTTGATTAATAATGCGATAATTGCAATATTTATTACAAACTGTAGCTATGGCAAAAGCATATTCGCTTACTTCATCAACAGCGATGCTTTCGCTGAAATCCTCAACGAAATCTGTATAAACAAGTTCGTTATTATCATTAAAATATGTAAGACAAATCTCGGTTTTACCAAAAATATAAACGATTGAATCTTTTATATCACAGGATGTTATGTAGCTGTGAGCAGTGCACCTCACCACCTTAAAAATATCATCAAGATATGCTTCTGATGTTTCCTGATAATTCTTGTCTACATTAATTGCTTTACTGAAAACGAGTTCATTTTTTTCCAAACAAGAATATTCTTTTTCAAGTTCCATAATTTTGCTCCTTTCTATTTCAATTAAGACTATGCAAATAAAAATGAAATTATCACACAATAAAAAATAAAAACACCGAGAACTAAATCGTTCTCGATGTTATTAAACATTATTAAGTTATGCGTTCTTGATATCATTCGGATGCAAGACAACCGGTTTTCTTGACTTATTTGTAAGAAGTAACGGTTGTGTTGAATTACGAACCGAATCTTCAGTTACAACAATTTTTTCAATAGAACAATCTGACGGAACCGAAAACATCAAATCACCGAGCACACTCTCAAATACCGAACGAAGTCCTCTTGCACCTGTTTTTCTCTCAAGTGTTATATCAGCCATTGCTTTCAAAGCACCCGGTTCAAACTCAAGTTCAACATCATCCATTTCAAACAACTTGGTGTATTGCTTAACAATAGAATTCTTTGGTTCGGTCATAATCTTAACAAGTGCATCCTTATCAAGTTCATCAAGGACCGTTAAAACAGGAATTCTGCCGATAAGTTCGGGAATTAAGCCATATTTAACCAAATCGTGTTGATTAATGTTTTTAAGGACATCCTCTTTATGCTCGATATTTTTTGAAAGCTCGGACTCAAACCCAAGTGAGCCTTTACCCAAACGCTTTTCGATAATCTTGTCAATACCGTCAAATGCACCGCCGCAAATAAACAGGATATTTGTTGTATCAATTTGTATAAATTCCTGTTGAGGATGCTTTCTGCCCCCTCCGGGAGGAACATTTGAAACAGTACCTTCCAGAATTTTAAGCAATGCCTGTTGAACACCCTCACCGCTTACATCACGAGTGATTGAACGGTTTTCACTTTTTCGTGAAATCTTATCAATTTCATCAACATAAATAATTCCGCGCTGTGCTTTTTCTATATCGAAATCAGCTGCCTGAATAAGACGAAGTAAAATATTTTCAACATCTTCTCCGACATATCCGGCTTCTGTAAGAGTTGTTGCATCTGCAATAGCAAATGGTACATCAAGAATTTTAGCCAAAGTTTGTGCAAGCATTGTTTTGCCTACGCCTGTTGGACCTAGAAGCAAAATATTGCTTTTTTGCAAATCAACATCACCGTTATTGCCATAATAAATTCTCTTATAATGATTATAAACAGCAACAGAAAGATTTTTCTTCGCCTCATCTTGACCTACTACATACTCATCAAGTTGAGCCTTTATTTCCATCGGCTTAGGAATAACCATCTCCGAAAACTTCTTATCATATTTAGGCATTGGTGTACTTTGACGAATCAAATCCTCACAAAGAGCAACACATTCGTCACATATAAATACACCCGGACCTTCAATAAGTCGGTTAACCATTGATTCGCTTTTTCCGCAAAACGAACATCTGGCTATATTTGAATTTACATTTGAATCGTCTTTTGCCAAAATCGATACTCCTTATCTCTTCTCGATTACTTTATCAACAAGACCGTATTCCATAGCCTCGTTTGCAGACATCCAATTATCTCTGTCTGTATCCTTAACAAGAGTTTCGTAATCCTTGCCGCAATTTTCAGCAAGAATTCTGTTAAGCTTTTCTTTAGTCTTTAAAAGATTTTTAGCAGCAATTTCAACATCAGTTGCCTGTCCTGTTATTCCATTGCCACCGATAAGAGGCTGGTGAATAAGAATTTCACTGTTAGGCAAAGCAATTCTCTTTCCCTTTGCGCCGCTGCTCAAAAGAAATGCTCCCATACTTGCAGCCATACCGACACAAATTGTTGAAACATCACACTTGATGTAATTCATTGTGTCATAAATAGCAAGACCTGCGGTAACAGAGCCACCCGGAGAATTGATGTACAAAGAAATATCCTTTGTGCTGTCCTGACTTTCCAAGAATAACAACTGAGCAACAACGAGTGACGCTGTTTGATCGGTTACTTCATCAGACAGAACAATAATTCTGTCTGACAAAAGTCTTGAAAAAATATCAACGCTACGCTCGCCTGAGCTCGATTGTTCAATTACATAAGGCATTGATGCCATACTTATCACTATCCTTTAATTAGAATGGTTAATTACTCTTTAACAGCGTTGTCAACGATAAAGTCAACAGCCTTACGAGTAGTAATATCAGCAGAAAGTTGTTCTGCAGGAACAGCAGCCTTAATCTTGTCAGCTTCCATATTGTACTGCTCTGCAAGTTTGTTTACTTCTGCTTCGATTTCTTCTTCAGAAGCCTCAATGTTTTCAGCCTTTACGATAGCGTCAAGAGCAAGCTTTGTCTTAACCTGTTGCTTAGCACCTTCCATAAATTGTTCCTTAAACTGATCCATTGTTTGACCAAGATACTGAAGATATGTATTAAGGTCAAGGCCCTGCATTTGAAGTCTGTATGCGTAATCCTGAACCATTTCATCACACTTTTGAATGAACATACATTCAGGAATTTCAACTTCCATATTTTCGCAAATCTGCTCAATAATCTGATTTTCAAAATCTGTTTTTGCGTTTGCTTCTTTTCTTTCTGCAATTTGCTTTTTCAAATCATCCTTAAGTTCATCAAGAGTATCAAATTCAGATACATCCTTTGCAAACTCATCATCAAGTTCAGGAAGTTCCTTTGCCTTGATTTCGTTAATCTTGCACTTGAAAACAGCGTCTTTGCCTGCAAGTGATGGTTCATACTGTTCCGGGAATGTAACATTTACATCAAATTCCTCGCCTGCCTTATGACCGGCAACTTGTTCTTCAAAGCCCGGGATAAAGCTGTTTGAGCCAAGCTCAAGAGGATAATTTTCGCCCTTGCCGCCGTCAAAAGCAACATCGTCAACAAAGCCTTCAAAGTTAATATCGCAAGTATCGCCCATTGCAGACTCTCTGTCCTCAACTGTAACAAGACGAGAATTTCTCTCCTGCATATTCTTGAGTTCTGTTTCAACATCTTCATCAGTTGCATCTGTATCGAGCATCTTACCCTTAATGCCCTTATACTCGCCAAGCTTAACTTCAGGATATGTAGTAACCTTCATCTTAATAACTACACCCTCAGTCTTGCTCATTGTAGGAAATTCAACATCAGACGGTTGGTCGATAACATTAAGACCTGCTTCGTCAAATGCAGCACCTACTGCTTCAGGATAAACGATTTCAAGCGCCTCTTCATAAAAAGCACCCTCGCCGTATACCTTTTCAATCATACCCTGAGTAGCCTTACCCTTACGGAAGCCCGGAATTTGGATTGATTTTCTTTGCTTCAAATAAGCCTTTTTGCATGCTTCTGTAAATGTTTCAGCATCTACAGTAATTTCAAGTTCATAAACATTTGTCTCTACTTTATTAGATGACTTAAGTGCCATAATAATGACCCTCCTTAATTAATTTACAATTTGATACCGTAGCATTATACCACATAAATAAACATATTTCAATATATTTATAAAATAAATTATTATATATAATATTAACGAATCAGTTTTGGTGTAAAGCTTAATCTGTCACACGAAACAAGTCTAAACTCAATTCCGTCAACCGTGTCGTCAATCGCCATTTTTGCCGCTATACCGTGAAGATGCCCATAATAGCATTTTTTTATACCGTATTCCTTTAGCAAATTCAAAATTTCTTCACATTTTGTATCGGTTGTTATCGGAGGATAGTGCAAAAAAACAATTTTATTTTCACATTCTGCACTGTCAAGCGACATCTTTAATCTGCCGACTTCCCTATTCAAAACCTTTTCATCATGTTCGTCATTTATATCAAACAGCCAACCTCTGCTTCCGCAAATAGAAACATTTTCAACAGAATACGAATTATTTGAAAGAATTTTGATTGTATCAAAACCGTGTTGCTCAACAAATTCATTCATTTTCTTGGCAGTGTTCCACCAATAATCGTGATTACCTTTTAAAATTATTTTTTGTCCGCTAAGTTTATTGATAAAATCAAAATCGGCAACAAGCTGGTCAAAATTCATTGCCCAGCTTATATCTCCGGCAATAACCACAGTGTCGTTGTCGGTTACAATTTTATTCCAATTTTTTTCAATTCTTTCTACATAATCATTCCAGCCGGGAAATGAATCCATAGGTTTATCTGTACCGAAAGACAAATGAGTATCGGCGATCGCAAAAATTGACATAAAATCTCCTTGTATAAAAACAAAAAATAATCAAATGATAAAAATGAAAGGGAGTGAAAATAATGAAGCACGAAATCAAAGGAATCAACTGCGAAGTTAAAAATTGTGTTCATCACGATATGTCAAACTGCTGTACGGCAGGCAGCATCAAAGTAGGCTGCACAACAGCAAAATCAACAAACGAAACAAATTGCGAAACATTTGAATGTTGCAGTGATTGTAACTGTAATTAAACTACACTTAATAAAAAAGAGGCTCAATAGCGGGCCTCTTATATTTTTACAAATTCAAAAGTTTAAATACCATTTCGCTCATATTTTCTTTGTCGCAAACATTGTTAAAGCGAACTGCCTTATCTTTAAGTGCCTGAAGCGGCTTTGGAACATCAATACCCGAAACATTGTTAAGTTCATCTACCATAGAAAATTCGTCAAGTTCAGGCACTTTACCACCCATAACAGCAGTCAAAACGCTTTTTGAGAACTTATACGGTGAAGCGGTTGAATCAATTACCGTAGGAATGTCATCACCCGTACGCTTTACATAATCGTCATAAACCTCAACAGCAACAGCGGTGTGGGTGTCGCAAAGATAATGATATTTGTCAAAATGCTCTTTTATTGTTGCATCAACGCTTGCCTCATCACAGCAGCCTGCATCAAAAACAGTTTGGATAGAATCAATAAGTGTCTTTGAAACCTCGTATTTTCCATCTGTCGAAAGAGCGTTCATAAGTTCATTAACAAGATTGTCGTCTTCGCCGCTCATGTGATAAAGAAGTCTTTCAAGGTTTGATGAAATAAGAATATCCATAGACGGTGAAGTTGTTGTGAAGAACTTTCTGTTCTTATCATATTCACCGGTCTTTAAGAAGTCTGTGAGAACATTGTTTGAGTTTGAAGCACAGATAAGTTTCTTGATCGGAAGCCCCATATTCTTTGCATAATATGCGGCAAGAATGTTACCGAAATTACCGGTTGGAACAACAACATTTATCTCATCGCCGAGAGCAATTCTCTTTTGTTCAAGCAAATCGCAATATGTTGAGAAATAATAAACAATTTGAGGTACAAGTCTGCCCCAGTTAATTGAGTTTGCAGATGAGAACATCATATTCTTTTGTGCAAGTTGAGCCTTAATATCATCATTTGTGAAGATTGCCTTTACAGCACTTTGAGCATCGTCAAAATTACCGTTAATGGCACAAACTGAAACATTTTCACCTTCTTGAGTTGTCATTTGAAGCTTCTGCATAGGAGAAACGCCATCAACAGGATAGAAAACAAGAATTCTTGTGTGGTCAACATCTTTAAAGCCCTCAAGTGCGGCTTTACCCGTATCACCTGATGTTGCAACAAGGATAACGATAGTTTTGCCGTCAGCTGTTTTCTTTGCAGAAACAGTCATAAGATAAGGCAAAAGCTGAAGTGCCATATCCTTAAACGCACATGTCGGACCGTGCCACAATTCAAGAATATTCTTATTACCTGCAACATTTACGGTTGGAGCAATTTTTGATGAAGAAAACTTTTCAGCAGCATAAGCACCGTTTACGCAATAATCAAGTTCTTCCTCAGAAAAATCTGTCAAGAAATCCTTGAGAACGGTCTTTGCTCTTTGTGTATATGGCATATCAACCATAGACGCAATTTTATCAAGTGAAAACTGCGGAAGCTCACAAGGTACGAAAAGTCCGCCCTCTTCGCTGATACCCTGTGCAATAGCCTGTGCGGCAGTTACTTTAATGTTTTTATTTCTTGTCGAAGTATAGAACATAATATGTCCTCCTAAAATTTTAGTAGTACTATTTTATTACAAAGTAAAAGCATTTTCAAGATGTTTAATGGATTTTATTCGGTTATTCTCCAAAAAAACTTCAATTACATCAAATCTCGGCTGCAATTTTACCTTATATTGCATCATGTAAAGGTTTGCCGTTGAAATAATTTTCTTTTGTTTTATTTCGTCAACAAACTCACGCGGCTCGGCGATTGAATTTTCACTTCTTGCTTTTACTTCGGCAAAAACAATAAAATTTTCATGTTCAAAAATAAGGTCGATTTCACCGAATCGTGATTTATAGCTGTGTTCAAGTAAAAAATAGCCCTTGTCGCGTAAATAATTTGCGGCTTTCATTTCCGCAAGTCTGCCTTTGTTATTCATTTTTTAGCATACCATGTTTTTAAAAATGTTTGTCTGTGTATTTCACTCGGACCGTATTCATCAAGCATTTGATAATGGAGTTTTGTTCCGTAACCTTTATGCTTTTCAAATTGATATTCAGGATATTTTTTTGCCATTTCAAGCATATATCTGTCTCTTGAAACTTTTGCAAGAATTGAAGCTGCGGCGATTGATACGGAATTTGCGTCGCCCTTAACAACAGGCTCACAATCAATAGATAAATCAGGTGTTTTGTTGCCGTCAATCATAGCGTAATCGGGTTGTATTTCAAGTCCCTCAACAGCTTTTTTCATTGCAAGAAAAGTTGCATTAAGAATATTTATTTCATCAATGGTTTTCTCATCAACCGAAGCGATAGAATAGCACAACGCTTCTTCCTTTATCTTATCAAAAAGAGCCTCCCTTTTCTTTTCGGAAAGTTTTTTTGAATCGTTTACGCCCTCGATAATTTGACCTCTGCCAAGCACAACGGCAGCGGCAAATACAGGACCTGCAAGCGGACCTCTGCCGGCTTCATCAACACCGCAAACACAGGTGTATCCGTTTTCATAAGCCTCGTTTTCAAATTTAAGCCAATCAATTTGTTCTGTTTCTTTTTTCATTACGGTAATTCAAGGGTAATTCTACCCAACTTTCCTCCTCTGAATTCATCAGCAACAATAACGGCTGCTCGCTCGTAATCAATTTCTCCGCCTTTAATTAAAAATCCACGCTTTCTGCCTATCATTTCAAGAATTTCCCAGCCTTGAAGTCCCTCAACGCCTGAAATCTTATATCTTTCTTCTATGGCACTTGGATTTGTTTTCGCAAGGCTTTCAAGCAATCTGCAGGCAATTGTTTCTTTATCGGTTACCTCGTCTTTAACGGAGCCGATAAAAGCAAGCTTATCCCCCACTTCCGGGTCATCAAACTTTGGCCACAATACACCCGGAGTGTCAAGAAGTTCAATTCCGTTACCGACAACAAACCATTGATTTTGTTTTGTGACACCGGCTTTGTCAGCAACCTTTGCTTTTGCGTTTTTGCCCATACGATTGATAAATGAGGACTTGCCTGTATTCGGAATACCGACAACCATAAGCCTTAAAGGCTTACCTGTCATTCCTTTTTCTTCATTTTTTGCTATAACATTCGCCAAGGCTTTTTTTACGGTTTCGTCAAATTTATTAAGACCTTTTCCTGTCTTACAATCAACAGGTATAGCATAAGCACCTTTGCTTTCAAAATACTTTATCCACATTGCGGTTGCAGCAGGATTTGCAACATCGCATTTATTAAGTAAAATGATTCTCGGTTTATTCTTTATTATTCCGTCAAGTTCGGGATTTTGTGAGCTGTAAGGCACTCTTGCATCAAGAAGTTCGACTACTCCGTCAACAAGATTAAGCGATTCCTTGATAAGTCGCCTTGTTTTAGCCATATGTCCCGGAAACCATTGCACATTTTGTTTTATAAGTTCAGGCATATTGTTCACCTACCTTTTTGTTTATTATACATTATAAATCAAATAATAGCAAATAAAATAAATAAGCCGTATCACAGGCAAACCTACGATACGACTATTTTTCGGTTATTATCTGAGTGCTTCTTTAACCTTAGCAGCCTTACCAACTCTGTCACGAAGATAATAGAGTTTAGCTCTTCTAACCTTACCGGTACGAATAACCTTAACATCAACGACATTTGGTGAATGAACCGGGAATACACGCTCGATACCAACACCGTATGATACTCTGCGAACTGTGAAAGTTTCAGAAATGCCTGAACCTCTCTTTGCAATTACAGTACCTTCGAAGTTCTGAATTCTTTCTCTTTGACCTTCACGGATGTTAACCGATACCTTAACGGTGTCACCGATGTTGAACTTTGGTACTTCTGCCTTGATGTTGTCTTGTGCGATAATCTTGAGTGCGTCCATTTTAATTTCCTCCTTTATAATTTATGAGATGTTCATATCTATAAGAAAGCGGACCATCTTCTAAAATGCGAAACGCTACATCTTACGCGTTGCAGGGATATGCAACGGATAAATGCTGAAATATAATAGCATATGTTTGCACAAAATGCAAGCATTTTATTTATATTCTTTAAAATCTTTTGTTAAAAGATTGATTCTGCCTATACTTTTCCACTCATAATCCATATCAATCAGCCTGATTATTGTATCAAAAAGGAGTGTTGGATTTAAGTTTTTATCCGGTCCGGCAAGCAATCTTATGTTTAATATAATATTATCATCTCTGATTGAAATATTATACTTTACAATAAATTGTTTTATATCTGTTTCTTTAAGGACACGCCTTTTGCCCTGCTTTGCCTTTTTCTGAGCCATAATGGCATCGCTTTCCAAAACAGCTTTTATTTTTTCAAGTGCAAGTTCATTATCCTTAAACTCAAACTTATAAACATAATCACTGTACACAATATCATGGCAATCCATAAACTCATCATATACATCAATAATTCTTATGCCAAGCGGTAAAGCGTCATTTACTCGGGCTTTAATTTCTTCATCCGTCAAATCGTCAATAATTCTTATATCAACATTTTCGCAATAACTTTCAACTCCAAGAGAAAGCGGAAGCGAAAAACTCATATACGGGCGTGGATTAAAGCCCTGAGTGTACCAAAGATTAATTTTTGCTCTGGCAAAAGCCCTTGAAAACACACGATTTGTATCAAGGTGGCTTATATATTTAGCCTGTCCTGTTTTTGAAAATCTAAGTCTAACCTCTCGCATCACAATGGCCTCCGTTCAGTCTGTTTGCTCCGCAACCGGCACATTTGATTCTGCAATGCGGTGTAGTTTTATTTTCATGGGCTTTCAAATTTTCCTTTTCAAGGAATTTTCTGCTGATACCGTAATCAAGATGGTCCCAAGGCAAAACTTCGCTGAATTCTCTTTTGCGTTGTGTATAAAAATACGGGTCAAGATTATTTTCTTCAAATGCTTTCATCCATGAAGCAAACTTAAAATGTTCATCCCACGAATCAAATTTGCACCCGTCTTTAAATGCCGAATAAATAACAGCCGAAAGGCGTCTGTCACCTCTTGCAAGGACGCCTTCGAGAAGTGAAGTCGGAGTTTCGTGATAAGAAACCTTTATCTTCTTTGACGGAATAGATTCAAGCAAGTGTTTTTGTTTTGCTTTAAGCGATTCCATAGTATCCTCAGGTTCCCACTGAAAAGGAGTGAACGGTTTTGGGATAAAAGACGAACACGAAATATTAACCTGAAGTCCTGTTCCCTTTTGGCGATTTGGATTGTTATAAAACGCATGCAAAACATCCATACCGAGATTTGCAATGCCCTCAATATCTTCCATCGTTTCGGTAGGAAGTCCCATCATAAAATAGAGTTTAACGGTTGTCCATCCGTTATCAAACGCCTTTGTGCAAGTATTGATAACCTCTTCCTGCGTAACATTTTTATTTATAACATCACGAAGTCGTTGTGTACCGGCTTCCGGTGCAAAAGTAAGACCGCTTTTTCTTACTTTGTTAAGTTTATCCACAAGTTCATCCGAAAAATTATCCACTCTTAGGCTTGGAAGTGAAAGACTGATTTTATCTTTAACCGTCCAATCAATGAGAGATGTAAGCATCTCATTTACCTGAGAATGGTCCGAAGTGGAAAGAGAGCAAAGCGAAAGTTCGTCATATCCCGTCGAATCAATAAGTGCTTTACTTTGAGCATTGATAGTTTCAACGCTTTTTTCCCTGATAGGTCGATAAATAAATCCCGCCTGACAAAAGCGACACCCTCTTATACAGCCTCTGAATATTTCTTCAACGGCTCTGTCGTGAACTATGCTGATAAAAGGAACGACAAATTCTTTTGGATAATAGCATTTGTTCATATCCGACACAACGGATTTTTTAACCTTTTCCGGTGCTCCGTTAATCGGAACAAGTTCTTTTAATGTACCGTCGGCATTATAACTGTCCTTATAAAATGACGGAACATAAACACCGATAATATCTTTTGCTTTAAGCAAAAATTCTTGCTTTGTGGCACCTTTTTTCTTGCATTCCTTAAGCAAATCAAGAACAGCATTTGTACTGTCCTCACCGTCACCCAAAAAGACAATATCAACAAAATCGGCAATAGGTTCCGGATTGCACGCACACGGACCGCCCACACATATAATCGGAGCAAGCTCGGTTCTGTCTTTGGAATAAAGCGGAATACCTGCCAATTCAAGCATATTAAGCACATTTGTGTAACAAAGTTCATACATCAAGGTAAATCCGATAATGTCAAAATCCTTAATATAGTCGCCGCTTTCAAGAGCAAAAAGAGGAACATTGTTTTTACGCATTTGTTCTTCCATATCAACATCGGGAGCAAAAACACGCTCGCACCACGAGTCATCACGGTCATTAACCAAACCGTAAAGTATCTTCATACCGAGATGGCTCATACCGATTTCATATATATCCGGAAAACAAAACGCATAACGAATATCAACCTTATCGGGGTCTTTAATTACGCTGTTAAGTTCACCGCCTACATATCTTGCAGGTTTTTGAACATATTGCAATATTTTTTCTACTTCTTTTTTTATCATAAATTACCTCTTAAAAGCCAAAAAGCCAAATAAGCCGAAACAATCAATATACTGTATTTTCCGCTGTATATTGAATAGCAAATCAATAATATAAGCGTTGCAAATCCAAAAGCATAAAGCACAAAATATGAAACGGATATATTAAAATATTTATCAAGCACAAGCTTTAAACATCTTCCCATATCAAGCGGATAAATCGGCAAGGCATTAATAACAATCAATGCAAGATTAATATCTCTTCTCAAATTAAGAATTGCAAATACTGAATTTACCGCAATTCCCGACAAGAGAAAAACAACCTCTTTTGATACAGTCAAAACCGATGAATGTTTTAATCCTATGCCGTAAAACGAAACATTAATTTTATCTGCTTTAACGCCAAGCAAATATAGTGATAAAATATGCCCCAGTTCATGCAAAGACGAAAACAACAAAACATATAAAAAGTCATAATTGTTTGCAAACAGCGCAATACAAACTATCGCAAAAAACAAAAAGCTTATTTCAAACTCAATATCAAAAAGTCTAAATTTCAAATTATCACCATATAAAAATACGATGATACCAAATCAAAAATTACCTATTTTTATCAAGATAGCTTTGAAGAATCATAACAGCCGATACTGCATCAACAGTCTGCTTTCTTTTAGCGCCTCTGACATTATTATCAGACAAAATATTATGTGCCATAACAGTAGTAAGTCTTTCATCCTCAAACTCAATATCAATATTAATTTTTTCACTGATAGCCTGACCGAGCGACCTGCAATCATCACAACGATAACCGTATGACCCGTCCATATTTCTCGGAAGGCCGATAACTATTTTTTCAATCTTATTTTCGTTTATGAGTTCAATAATTTTATCAACAAGCTTTGGTTGATAACTTTCTTTTATAACACACAACGGAGAAGCAAGAATACCTCTTATATCGGAAATTGCGATACCTGTTCTGACATCTCCGTAATCAATCGACATTATTTTCATATTTCCTCATTAATAATAGGAAAACCAAATTTGATTTTCCTATTATTTTTAATATTAATTTTCGTCCAAATTATCTTCCGATTCGTTATCACTTGAATCATCAGGATTGTCATCAGGATTTTCGATGTCGTCATTTGAATCGTCATCGGAATTATCTTCGGTATATTCTTCCCTACGCTTTGTTGTGGAATATGTTCTGTTGTATGAATTACCCGAATCATAATCGCTCAAATAATCGTTTGAGGCGGTTTTTGGAAGATTGTTAACATCAAACCAACCCCATCTTCCCGAGCCTCGACTTAAAGTACCATTTGAAGAATATTGTCTGTGAACAATCCCGTCACATTCAGGGAATTCTTTAACATTCTTACCCTTTTTATCGTAAATTTCTTTCATAATGGTATTCCAAATAGTACCCGACGGATTGGCGGAAAGATAATATCTTACTTCCTTGTTTTTATCATAACCGTACCATACACCGCCAACATATTCAGGTGTGCCACCGATAAACCAACGGTCATTAGAACCTGTTGTTGTACCTGTTTTACCAATACATTCAACGCCGTCAATTTTATAGGAACGACCCGTGCCCTCTGTCATAACGGTTTGAAGCATCTTGTTCATAACCCAAGAAGTATTCTCCGACAAAGCAATTTCCTTATCCTTTTCAGGATTCTTTTCAAGAATTACATTGCCCTGTGAGTCCTCAATTTTATAATAGCTGTAACCCTCATAATAATAACCGCCGTTGCCGAAAGCCTGATATGCGGTTGTCATTTCAAGAACGGTTACACCATATGTTAATGAGCCTGTTGCCATAGGAGCTAAATCACAGTCCTGAACGGCGAGAGTTGAAATATGAAATTTGTTTGTAATAAATTCGTAAGAATAAGTCGTGCCTATTTTATCAAGAGTTCTTGCCGAGATTGTATTTTTTGAAAGTGCAAGACCTTTTTGTACAGTTATGGTTTCGCCGGAATAACTGCCGCCCTCATTTGTAGGCCACGGCTTTCCGTCAATTTTTGTAAGCGGTGCATCCTTTGTAGGGGTTGACCAATAAACATTGGTGTCGCCGTCCTGCAAGGTCTTTTCAAGTGCAGGTCCATAAACAGAAAGAGGTTTAATAACAGAACCCGGTTGACGCTTTGACTGCCAAGCACGATTGAGCACACGGTTGGCTTTTTTCTTACCGGTACCTCCAACCATACCGAGAATTCTGCCGTGGTAATCCATAATTACGCAAGCACCCTGAACAGTTTCATCAGGCATCTTTTTGTAATTTTCATACACATCTTCAATAGCGTTTTGAACATCAAAATCAATAGCAGAATAAATTTTAAGACCGCCGCCGTAAATGAGTTTCTTTGCCTTTTTAGCACTGTATCCGGCATTTTGCAAGTCATTAATAACCTGGTCAATTACATAATCTGTATAATAAGAATTAACTTTTTCTGCCTGTTTTTTCTCAGAAGCAGACTTTTTGATTTGACTGCCCTTATAGTCAGGAGAATTGGTAAACACCATTTTATATGCAACAGCTTCATCATATTCTTGCTGAGAAATAAATCCTCTTTCAAGCATTTTTTTAAGAACACGAAGCTGACGCTGTCTATTATTTTCAGGATTTATAAGTGGGTCATATTTTGTAGGAAACTGCGTAATGCTCGCTATACACGCACATTCTGCGATATTAAGGTCTTTAACCTCTTTGCCAAAATATGTTTCAGCCGCTGTTTTTACGCCGTAACATCCGTGTGACAAATAGATTGTATTGAGATATGCTTCCATAATCTCATCCTTGGAATAATGCTTTTCCAAATTGAGAGCCGAAAGAATCTCGTTAAACTTACGGATAAATGTTACATCGTTTTCATCGGTAAGGTTTTTGATAAGCTGTTGAGTGATTGTAGAACCACCCTGTCCGCTGTTAGACGGCTTAACCATAACGCCGATGGTTCGTTTCCAGTCAACACCGTGGTGCTTTTCAAATCTCTCATCCTCAATGGCGATAAATGCCTTTGAAATATATTTCGTCATATCGTTTTTGTCAAGCCAAATACGATTTTCCTCACCGTGAAGACGAGTAATTTCTATCAATTTATTATCGTTATCATATCCGTAAATAAAAGAAGTTTGATTTTGGCTTGATGCCTCGTCCTCAAGATTGAAAACAACATCTCCGTGAACAACTGAATATCCGTAAACAAAAAGAACAGAAGAACAAATAATTCCGACAACTGCAACAACAAGTATAATGCCCAAAATTATTTTTCCGAATACTCCCGCTGTTTTTTGACCGGGAGTTTTATTTACTTTCCTATTCTTTTTATCATTCGATTTTCCCGTAGCAGAGTAAGAAGCTTTATTTTTTTTGCTGTTTTCTCCGCTTGAAAATGTATTATAGGCAGGGGGCAATTTGCCGCCGCTCTTTTTTCGTGTTTCTCTGTCATCATTATATGCTTTTTGAGAATTATTCATAAATGACTCAAGAAGATCATCATAATCTTTATTCGCCACGAAATCAGCCTCCTTTTTTTGTATATTTTTATTATAATATATATATACAAAAAAATAAAGAAGAATTTTAAATATTAACAAAATAATGATATGTTATTTTATCTCAATTCTTATCCTTCTTTATTTTCTTTGCTCTTTTTCTGTTCATCTCAATACTGCGTTGATGCACCTCAACAGTATCATATGTCTTTTTGGCTCTTACCGTTGTCCAAAAGGTCTTGCCGCATTTTTTGCACTTTGCCGGACACCTAAACGATTTGTTTACGCACTCAAAATCCTTTAGACGAATCATATCACTTTTACAAATCGGACAAACAAGTTCTTGCTTATATACATCAAAAATATCCGACACGGGTTTAGTAATCAAATAAGGCTTGTATATAAGTCGCTCAAAAAATGAACTGTCGCAATCGTGAACAAAGCCCTTAAGCTTTTCTTTGTCAAAAACTTTTTTAAAGCACTCGGCTGTAAGATAGCAATCGGTTAACGCTCTGTGAAGTTTATCAACGTCAATTTCAATTCCAAAGGCCGCACCGCAATCGGCAAGAGAAATTTGATTATTATTCTCTCTTTCGATAAAAGACATACAATACTTTTGAGCATCGCAATATTTAGTAATAAAATCAATGTTAAGATTACCCAAAAGCGTTTGATAGTTGTTTGTAAGGACATACAAATCGGAATTACTCCAGGACATAAAAATATTATTATCGCCCCTGCTCCATCTTGAGAAGTCCCTAATTGCATCGACAAACGGAACGCCGTTCTCTTTTAATTCTTCATTAGTGATATTGGTAAGACTTTTACATCTTCCTGAAAGCTTCTTTGTGATTTTTGGCAATATAAGCTGTTTAAAAGTATCGACAATCTCTAAATTTTCATTCAATTTTACGGCGCCTATTTCTATAATTTCATTCATAAATCCTTTTTTGACATAGCTATAGGCATTATTCCATTCCAAATCAAATATTATATAATTCAAAATTAAACCTCAAACAAAAAATAACCTTGCATAACGCAAGGTTATTACTTAACTGTTATACAAAAAGAAATACCAAAAATGCAGCCAAAACAATAACAAAGAAGATTGCAATAAACCACTTTGTTACTCTTTCAAGCTTCTTTTCATTTGTCATACCCTTTGATTTGCTTCCGTAAGACTCTGAACTTCCGCCGATAACGCCTGACAAGTTTGATGATCTGCCTTCTTGCATAAGAACGATAATTGTAATAATAATTGATGCAACGATAAGTACTGCACCGAATACATAATGATACCAGAGCATAATATTTCCTCCATTAGAATTTTCAACTACTGCATTATAGCATAATAAAATACATAATGCAAGACTTTTTTTAATTTATCAAAATGTTATTTGGTCGGTATTGTCGGCAGGAGTAGGTAAAGCACCCGCAGCGGGAAGATTTTTAGTTCTGAAACGCCACGCTTTTTCAAACTCACCATCCTCATAATGATGCATAGATTCTACCTTATGATTTTTCTTTTGAGTCATAACAGACACACCGATAGTATCCTTTGAAGATTTAGGAGTCAAGGCTCCCGTATTAAGGATTAACATTCTGCCGCTTGTAGAACAAAGAACAAGTTCGCAATCTTCTTCAATGTATTCAATACAAGCAAGCGGAGATTTAAGCGAATATGCTTTAAGAAGCTTTTTCCTGTTGGTTTTTGTTTGGTAAGCAGAAATGTCAACCTTTGCAACCTTGCCGTTTTCAAAAACGAAAATCATATATCCGACATATTCTTTAATTACGCAAATATATATTACTTTTTCGTCTTGGTCCATTTCAAGTTTACCGGCAACATAGACACCGAGTTGAGATGCCTTTCCATCCGGAAAATCATCTACCTTAGCCTTATATACCTGACCTTTATCGGTAAATACAAGAAGCTCGTCTTTATTGGAACATTCAAAGGTCGTTTCAACCTCATCGCCCTCTTTTACCTTTTGTTCACCGGACATACGAAGATTTGCAGTTCTGATTTTATTAAGATATCCCTCTTTTGTAATAAATAATGTAACAGGATAATCCGGAATTTCAGCTTCAACGGAAGAATCAAATTCTTCAACCTCATATAAAATTTCAGACTTTCTTTCACCCGAATACTTATCGGCAACTTCATTGAGTTCCTTAATAATAATCTTTTTCTGTTTATTTTTGCTGTCAAGAATACCTTGTAACTCTTCAATTTCCGCTTTAAGAGTTTCTATATCTTTAGTGCGTTTTAAAATATACTCTCTGTTAAGATGACGAAGCTTAATTTCGGCAACATATTCTGCCTGAACCTTGTCAATTCCAAAGCCTATCATCAAATTAGGAACAACATCCACTTCACTTTCTGTATTGCGAATAATCTTAATCGCCTTATCGATATCAAGAAGAATTTTTTCAAGACCTTGAAGAAGATGAAGTCTTTCGGCTTTTTTGTTAAGAGTAAACTGCGTTCTTCTTCTGACACATTCAAGCCTGAATTCAATCCACTCTTTAAGAATGTCAGAAACGCCCAAAACCTTTGGATAACCTTTAATAAGCACATTAAAGTTACATGAAAATGTATCTTCAAGCGGAGTAAGCTTGTAAAGCTTTGTCATAAATGTATCGGGATCTACGCCACGCTTCAAATCAAGAGTAATACGCAAGCCTTTAAGATCGGTTTCGTCACGAATATCCGAAATTTCTTTTACCTTGTTGGTTTTTACAAGTTCAACAACCTTGTCAATAATCGCTTCGGATGTTGTTGTAGGCGGTATTTGGGTAATGTCAATACAATTATACGATTTGTCATAAGTATACTTGGCACGAACCTTAACCGAACCTCTGCCTGTTTTGTAAATTCGTTCAAGTTCATCCTTATTATATATAATGTATCCGCCGCCTACAAAATCAGGAGCAAGCAGTGTTTCCGACACATCATGGTCAGGATTTTTAATGAGTGCAACAGTGGTATCGCAAAGTTCTTTAAGGTTAAAAGAAGCAATAGAGGAAGCCATACCTACGGCAATACCCGTTGTAACATTTGCAAGAATAGACGGAAAAGTAACCGGCAAGAGAGTCGGTTCTTTCATTGTATTATCGTAGTTATCAACAAAATCAACAGTATCCTTGTTAATATCCTCAAAAAGTTCTTTTGCAATAGGTGCCAATTTGGCCTCTGTATAACGAGAAGCGGCGTACATCATATTTTTGCTGTAAGCCTTACCGAAGTTACCTTTTGACTCAACAAACGGATACAAAAGGCTCTCATTTCCTCGTGACAATCTAATCATCGTTTCATAAATAGAAGAATCACCATGAGGATTGAGTTGCATAGTTCTTCCTACTATATTGGCACTTTTGATAGTTCCGCCCTGCAAAAGCCCCATGTTATACATTGTGTAAAGAAGCTTTCTGTGTGAAGGCTTAAAGCCATCAATTTCGGGAATTGCACGCGACAAAATAACGCTCATTGCATAAGGCATATAATTTGATTTAAGAGTATCAACTATTTGCTCATCTTTAATCAAACCGGCATCCTGAATATGCACATTGTCAGCCAAAGGAGCTTGTACTTCATTATCTCTGTTCTTTTTTCTTGCCATAATAACGAAAACCTCCCTTAGCTTACATCTGCCGCATCAAGGTACAAATGACCGTAATCGGCAATATATGTTTTTCTTCCGTCAAGATTGTCACCAAGAAGCAAATCAAACATATCACTTGTTGCAATCGCATCACTCGGAGTAACCTTGATAAGTCGTCTTGTAGCAGGATTCATGGTGGTTAGTGACATCATATCAGCCTCGTTTTCACCAAGTCCTTTGGAACGCTGAACGGTGTATTTACTGTCGCCGAGTTCAGCTTTAATTTCATCCATTTCGACTTCATTATAAGCAAAATATGTTTGGTCTTTGCAAGTAACCTCATAAAGCGGAGATTCGGCTATATAAACTTTGCCTTCTTCAATAAGTTTAGGCATAAGTCGATAAATCATTGTTAAAATAAGAGTTCTGATTTGAAAGCCGTCAACATCGGCATCGGTACAAATCATAATTTTGTTCCACCTGAGTGAATCCATATCAAACATCGAAACATCTTTTGCAGCTTTGCTTTTTACTTCAACACCGCAACCGAGAACCTTAATCAAATCGGTTATAATATCGCTCTTAAATATCTTATCATAATCGGATTTAAGGCAATTAAGAATTTTACCTCTTACAGGCATAATTGCTTGGAAATTAGCATCTCTTGCCTGCTTACAAGCACCGAGAGCAGAGTCACCCTCTACAATAAACAGTTCTCTTTCATCAACATTTTTTGATCTGCAATCAACAAATTTTTGAATTCTGTTTGTCATATCAACCTTTGTTTGCAAGGTTGTTTTAAGAGTTTTTCTTGTTTTTTCGGCTTTGACACGGGAACGCATATTTATCAAAATTTGGTCTGCTATTTTATCCGCATCCATCTTATTTTCAATAAAATACACTTCAAGCTGCTTTCTGAAGAAATCGGTCATAGCCTCTTGAATAAATTTGTTTGTAATCGCCTTTTTAGTTTGATTTTCATATGATGTTTGAGTAGAAAAGGACGAAACTACAAAAATAACACATTCCTCAATATCCTGAACCGTGATTTGTGAATCGGTTTTGTTGTACTTATTAGTCGATTTAAGATAAGCGTTAATTTGATTTACGAATGCACTTCTAAAGGCTTTTTCAGGAGCACCTCCGTGTTCAAGGAATGATGAATTGTGGTAATATTCCTTAAGCTGTGTTTCAAGAGAAAAGCAAAGAGCTGCTCTGATTTTAAGTTTATAGTCCTTAAGATCATCTCTGTCTCTGCCGACTCTCTCACACTCCCAATACTGCGGAGTTGTGAAAGCCTTATCGCCTGCAAGCTCGGTAACATAATCCTTAATTCCGTTTTCGTAGCAGTATTCAAAAGTTTCAAACTGTGTTGCAGTGAGCTGATTTTTAAAGATAAACTTGATTTTATCATTTACAATAGCCTGACGCTTCATAGTCTCTTTATAAAATTCAACAGGCACATTAATATCGGTAAACACTTGCAAATCAGGCTTCCATCGGATTTTTGTACCGGTATCGCCTCTTTTGCCGTAAGGTTCTTTTTTCAATCCGCCGACATTCTCACCATGTTCAAAATGAAGATTGTACTTATAGCCGTCAGTTTTAATTTCGGCGTCCATATATTCGGAAGCGTATTGTGTAGCACAAAGTCCGAGACCGTTCAAGCCGAGTGAAAATTCATAGTTATCTCCGCCGTTATCATACTTACCGCCGGCATAAAGTTCGCAGAAAAGAAGTTCCCAGTTATATTTATCCTCATTTTTATTGTAATCAACAGGAATTCCACGACCGTGGTCCTGAACCTCAACCGAACCGTCAAGGAAACGGGTTACGGTAATTTTTGAGCCATGTCCCTCTCTTGCTTCGTCAATAGAGTTTGACATAATTTCAAATATGGAATGCTGACAACCGTCAATTCCGTCAGAACCGAAAATAACCGCCGGTCTTTTTCTTACACGATCGGCACCTTTTAAAGATTTAATACTTTCATTTCCGTATTCTTGTTTCTTTGCCAAGTAAATCCCTCCATAAGAAGTATACATACTTTATAAGTATACAATATATTGTGGGTAAAAGTCAAGTAAACAAAATCCCTCGAAAAAAATCGAAGGATTTTACTGTACTATAACATTTTAGCTGTACCTATTCTCGACCATTTAGAATAGAACACATTGCTCTCATTGACATTTTTAAATGATCTTATTCTGAAATAATATCTTCTTTTAGATTTCAAATTTGAAAGTTTAAGACTTTTTGCATTTTTATTATTAACCGTTATATAATGATTATCTAAAATAAAATGCGGATTTGTACTATACTGCACCTCGTAGCCGTCATTTTGTGCAGTAATTTTATTCCATTGCAATTCAGCCTCATTTTTTGATAATACTATTTTTTTGAATATCGGACTTTGCGGATAAATAAACAAAAGCAGCCTTGAAGAGCCTTTATAATTGCCTAAGTATGTAATATCATAGGTGTATATTCCGACACTTTTTCTGCCGAGAGGCAAGGTGTAAATATAATCAACATTCTGCACCAAAGATTTACCACTTGAATCAACAACTTTTACATTTGGCGAAAATTGATATTTGTCATATACCGCACTTGAATAATCTAAAGACGCATTGTAAATTTTGTTAATTATTTTGTCTTCTTTTATATAACCGCACACTGTACATACCGTTACAATATGCCCGTCGGATTCGGTAGTCGCAGGTGTAATTTTCTCTGTATATTTATGTTTAGTAGGACAAATGTACTTATTGATAATCTTTTCATCGCAGGTTCTGCATGTAACCTCGATATACCCGTATTCAGAACAAGTGGGATATACAGTTTTGTAAATCGGCTCGTGATGATGTGCGGAATCGGGATTAGGCAATTCATTTTCACATTCAAGAGATATGCCCAGATTTTCAAAATTTTCCTCTATTTTTACTGTTTCGGATGATAACGCAACCGTTTTTAAATTAACAGAACCTTTAAATGAGTTCTTACAAATCGTGGTTGTATTTTTAAGAGTTGCAAACCTTTCGTCATTTTTAGCCGACGGATATTTAATAAGTTTTGACAAATCCTTTGAATAAAGAATACCGTCAAAAGAAGAATACACTTCGTTTTCTATATCAACACTGAATTCTTTTATGCCTGTGCAACCGTCAAATGCCGTATTGTCAATTTGAGTAACTTTGTCGCTGATGCTTATCTTTTCAAGGCTTGTACAGTTTCTAAATAATCTTGCACCGATTTTCAAAATCCCGCTTTCGATTAAAACAGACTTGATATCCCCGTTTAAATATAAAAACGGAGAAGTTGAATAATCAGGAATTTCACCGTTGCCCTTAATTATAACTTCGCCCGTTTTGCTGTTTATTGTATAAACTATTCCGTCAGTTAGTTCTTCTTCAATAACTTGAGCATAAGCAGAAATAGGACAAGCTAAAAATAATATAAACAATAAAAGCAAAGTGCACAAAATCCGTTTCATCACAACATCTCCGTAATTCAGACACACTTGTCTAAGCATAATAAATATGATATAATTTTTAAAAAAGTCTTGTTATAATATACCATATATTTTATAATATACCATATATTGAATTTTTATTCAACTCATAAATCTACATATTTTGACAATAAAAGAGGATAAAGTGAAAAAGAAAAAAGATTTTAGCAAAAAATGGTACACCGAAAAATTTTTAAACGAATTAAAAAACACAGCATATCAAGAAAAAGACAAAAATTTAGTATACACCGTAAAATGTTCACCTGATGCCGTTTCAAAGTACGGACTTGACCCTCGTATGCTTGGCGGACCGATTGGCAAAATGGCAAAAGGATTGCAATTTGTTCCTGATTTTATATTTAAACATATGAATATGAAACTAAACGAGAATAATATAATTTCGTTTAGAGAAAGCTGTTCAAAAATTTCGTATGCCGACTGTCATATAAACGGAGTTGAAATAACCAATTCTGCTGTTTTGGCAAGTGACAGCCATAAAATTCCAATCAGAATTTATCAAAATAACACTTGTAAAGACACAAAAGCGTTGTTGATCTTTATCCATGGCGGTGCATTTGTAGGCGGAACAATAGACCCATATGACGAATGTTTGAAAATGCTTGTTGACAAATTTTCAATAAAAGCGCTTAGTATTGACTACCGTCTTTTGCCTGAAAATCCATACCCTACTCCATACACAGACTGTTTTGATGTTGTAGAATATATTTACAACAACCACTCCGAATTTGACACAGACAAGGATAAAATATTCGTTTGCGGTGACAGTGCAGGCGGAAACCTTGCTCAAGCCTGTTCAACAAAATTTAAAGGCAATGATGTGATAAGAGGTCAGCTTCTTTTATATCCGACTCTCAATATATTTGCAATTGAAGACGAATACTATCACACAGGACTTGACGATTTCACCTTTGAACCTACACAAAAGCGACTTTCAATCGGTGTTATTCGCCAAATGCAAATGCTGACAAACTGTGATGTGAAACAAATCGGAATAACAGCATCCGACGAATTCAACAGCCCATATATCTATTCAGCAAAAGGAAATCCACCAACATTCATAACCGCCGGTGCACTTGATTATCTCAAAAAAGACGCAATGGCTTGGGCGCATAAATTGACAGATGCAGGAGTTAAAACAAGCCTGTTAATCTATAACGGACTCGGTCACGGATACATAAACGCAACAGGTGTATTTCCGCAAGCAGAAGATTTGATAGATGAAATGGGAACCTTTATAAATTCAATTATAAATCAATAACACTTTATTTAAATCTTTTTTCAACTATATACATAATGAACACATAAATAATTAATATAACGGCTACAACGCCTATTGCCCAAAACAAAGAATTGTATGACTTTGAAAGTACAGTAAAAAATCCGGATATTGCAATTCCGATTCCTAAAAATATAACAGGTTTGGAACTTGCCTTGGCAAAAGGCACCTTTTCATTATCATTAAGTCTGTCAAAAGTTTTACCATGAAGCCAATTATAATTGCCTTTTGCAAGCGAAATCCCTATCAAAATCATAAAAAGTGCCGCAAACCACGCAACAATACTGTAAGCGATTAACATAATAACCCCTTCTTTCTTAGTACATTATATCAATAAAAATAAATATGTTCAACAAAACAGCCTGCAATTTTTAAAAATTCATAAAAAACGGTTCATTGTTACACTTTTGAAGAAGCTTCAAATTACACTATATTTGCACCGACAAGCGTATTATAAATAACACCCGCAAGAATTTTATGCCCCTCCTCTGTTAAATGTTCCTGGTCAACATCACTCGGTTCCACATAATCTGCGGCAGATATGATACTTGTTCCTTTTTCATTTGCAACTTTTTTATATTCATCAAACAAATTGTGAGCAATCTCTACCGAATTTGTGTCAAACTCAGGGTCGTATTCTTCTTTCCACACTTCTTTGCCCAAAAATATGGGTGATATAATCAATATCTTTTCAGGAGAAATATATTTTGATAGTTCATCAACGCAAAGACTAATGCCTTTTGCAATTTTGAATGAATTGGACTTATAACAAGACTTGCAATCATTTGTGCCGAGCATTATTACAGCCGCATCAACAGGATAACTTGATTTCAAAATTTCAGGCAAAGATTCAAGACCGTTGCGATTTTTACGATAAGCATCATCATAAACAGTTGTTCTGCCGCAAAGACCTTCCTCAATAACTCTGACATCACGATTGTTTAGCTTTTCCTGAAGAACACTTGTCCATCTGACTCCCCAAGAATATCTGTTTGTAGTTTTGGGTATAAGACCCCATGTGTTTGAATCTCCAAAACACAGCAGTTGTTTCATACAATCACCCGATTTCTTTTTTGTATAATTGAATTATACAGCCTAAAACCCACTATGTCAATAGGTTTAGTATAAATTGTGAGATTTTTAATATACCCTTTTTATCTCTTGAACAATAAAAATCCCGAAAAATCGGGATTTTTTCATTAGCACCAATTCCATTTGAGTTTTGATGCTTCTGTATTAATGACGCACCAAGTGTATTTTTTGTATTTTTTGCAGTCTCCCTTTGCGTCATAAAATCCAACAGCCAAGTCAACAATTACCTCACCGCATCTGACATAACAATCAACAAATTCTGCACTTGAAGCATTATTCAACGCGTCAACAAAATCATCGACTTCAAGCTGAAGCCCTTTAAACTCCCCTTTGCTGTTTGCAGTGGTTTGGAATTGCAAATTTGGGTCTGAACATTCAGGCATTTCAATAATCATTTCACAATGCTTAAAGTCCTTGTATTGATTATAAACAGTATCATCAGAATAATTCTGCGGATACAATTCAATATCAAAGGTAAGCACGATAGTATCATTTTCCACCTTAACATTCGACAGCTTTTGATCGTGAATCAATCCGCAAGGAAGACCGAAATCATACAAATCAAATTCAGTGTTCATAGCGTATTCTCCTTTATAAATAAATGTTTTTATATTATTGTCTTAAAAAACTGTTGTGTTCCAAAATTAAAAAATCAATCCTCAACCGTTTTCCAGCCGGCATAAATAATATCTTCAGCCTTTCCGACCTTGGTTAATATGTTTTCAATCAAATAATCGTTGTTTGTTTTGGTTGTAATAAAAGCCTTGATTTTGGATTCGTTATTTTCTCCGTCAATTGTTTCCAAATTATGCAGTAAAGCGTTTGGTTCGTTTTTGATGATAGACATAATGTTTTTTCTGATTTCAAGTGCTGCTTCCTCAGGGCAAACAACTGTGATTTTATAAAACTTCTCTCTGTTTTCTTTTTTGGATTTATCATATTTACGAGCTTTGTCAATTTTATCCGACAATGGATGAATTACCAAGTGTACAACAACTATTGCGAGTGCCGCAACGATGGCATATTTCAATTGTTTAAGACAACACAAAATTCCGATTGCAGAACTCGTCCATACCGTTGCAGCTGTGTTCAGTCCCCTTACATTTGCACCCTCTCTGATAATCAAACCGGCACCAAGAAAACCGATGCCGCTGACAACCTGTGCAGCAATACGAGTCAAATCGGTGTCGGGACCTTGAACCAAATATCCAAACGAGGTAAACAAAAATGCTCCGACACATACAATTATGTTAGTGATAATTCCTGCATTGTGACGGGTAAGCTGCCTTTCCAAGCCGATAATAGCACCCAAAATAATTGCCAACGAAATTCTTAACAAAAACCCTCCTGTATCGGTTATGTCAGAATTTAAAAGTAGTTCCTTCAAAGTATAGCCTCCCAAAACAAAACTAAATATTTTTTCTCTTATAACAATTATAATACAGCATTTTGAACAATATTACAATAACCAAAGCCAATAATTTATTAATATGTTATAAAGCGTTGACATAGAAGAATTATTATGGTATAAAGAAATCAAAAGATATCCACTTTTAATAATAACTGTTTATTTATTACAAAAGTTTTTGAAAGAGAGATGATTTTATGAGTAAAACAAAGAAGATAATTATCGCAATTATTTCAATATTGCTTTGTGCTTTGATAGTGATTGCTGTTGTTTGCAAATCAAATCAAAATGTTCAAAAAATCATCAAAGACGATTTTGGCAGCTCAATAAGTGCTGTTCTGGATAATCCAAGCGATTACGGATTGTCTGATATTGACGCTTCGAGCGATATTAAGATTTTAAACGAAATCAACATAAACAATATTTCAAATGATAAAGGAAATGTTATTAGTATTCCTGTTGTTATCAACGGTAACATTGAGTTGATATATTCTATTTCTTTGACAGCTTGTAGCTATAATGTTTCGGTCGGCAAGGACTATGCACCGCTGTTGAACGAAATGAGAAAGAACGGATACAACGAAGTTTATATTATTCAAGACGAATACACATTTTATGCTATTTCCGACAATCATATTTACAAGCAATCAGGTCAAGAAATAACTCAGGTTGATGAGAAAGATTTAGATTTTACTATTCAAGATGATATGCAAAAGAGCGATTTAAGTTCTGTTAATGATGACTATACTCAAACCGCTGTCGAATCATTAAAAACCGCAAATAAAGAATAACAACAAAACCCTCCTATGGTAGAACAAACTACCGCAGGAGGGCTTTCTATTACCTACTTTTACATACTTATTACACACAGAATTATTTATCCCCTTTAGCTTTTATCTATCTTTTATCCTAGTATGTAAATAACAACACAATGTATTGACAATTATTTTTTACAATGCTATACTTTTTATGTTCGCTCAGGGAGCGATTGTTTAGTTGTAACAAAAGCCGAACAGGTGCAAACTGAGATAGTTGCGTTTTGTTTGGCTTTTTAATTATATGTGATGTTTTTTTCGTAAAGCGAACGCAGAAATTCTTTAAACAAATTTCGGGAGAATAAAAATGGCAAAGGATGAATATTTAATAACGGATCCGCCGCTCAAGGCATTGACTGTTTTTGCAATGCCTATGATTTTGGGCAGTTTCTTCCAACAAGTATACAATATGGCCGATTCAATCATCGTTGGTCAATTTGTCGGTTCTTCTGCTCTTGCAGCCGTTGGTGCTTGTGCCGCACTTACAAATGTTTTTATTTGTATAGCACTCGGTGCAGGCGTAGGCGCAGGCGTACTTGTCAGCCGTTATTTCGGTGCTCAAAATTACAGCAAAATGAAAACGATTGTGTCCACTTCGTTAATCAGTTTTTTGCTTTTAAGCATATTTCTCGGTGTTTTTGGATTTTGCAGTTCTCATTGGATGATGAGCATATTGCAAACACCGGCAGATATAATGGAAGATGCGGTGCTGTATTTGCGTATCTATTTTGCCGGCTTTCCGTTTTTGTTTATGTACAACATTCTGTCAACCATGTTTACTTCCATTGGTGAATCAAAAATTCCTTTGTGGCTTTTAATATTTTCATCTGTTCTGAATATCATTATGGACCTATGGATGGTTGGCGGTCTCAAACTCGGTGTATTCGGTGCAGCACTTGCAACTCTTATTGCGCAAGGCATTTCCGCAGTACTTTCTCTTTTCATTTTTCTTCGTCGTATGCGCAAATACACAAGTCCGTTTCATTGGTTTGACAAAAACGAACTGCTTTGTATGCTTAAAATCGCTGTTCCGTCTATTCTTCAGCAATCAACAGTATCAATCGGGATGATGATTGTGCAAGCGGTTGTAAACCCTTTTGGCACGCAAGCACTCGCAGGATATGCGGCAACAATGAGATTAGAGAATGTTTTTTCACTGATATTTGTATCAATCGGAAATGCCGTGTCACCTTTTGTTTCGCAAAATCTCGGTGCTAAAAAAATCGACCGTATAAAGAAAGGTTACCGTGCCGCCTTGCTGTTAGATATATGCTTTGCTGTTCTTGCATTTGTGATTATTGAAACGATGCATACTCAAATTTCTTCGCTTTTCTTAGGCAAAGACGGAACGGCGTTGGCATATCAAGTGTCCGGTGATTATATGAAATGGATCGGCTACTTTTTCATATTTATGGGCATCAAAATGGCAACAGACGGTGTTCTTCGTGGGCTTGGAAATATGCGACCGTTTTTAATTGCAAATATGGTCAATCTTGCAATTCGCCTGTCCGTAGCATTAATTTTTGCACCCCATTTCGGTATTGAATTTGTTTGGCTTGCAGTACCGGCAGGCTGGCTCGCCAACTTTGTAATATCCTATTTGGCACTAAGAAAATCGTGGCCAAAAGAAAAATTGGCTTAGAAATATTCACATTATATAAGAAAACAGGTTTGCCCCAAAACTTAGGGCAGACCTGTTTTTAAACAGACATTATAAACTGTCACTCAACACCTTGATTTTTTCATCACGGCTAAGAGTCTTATAACCGCCATCCATTGTTAGTGTTAAATCGGCAATGTTTTCTATATCATCTTTGGTAACTCCCAAATCGGATATATTGGTAATAACACCGATTTCGTTCATCCAACTTTCCATTGCAAGTAATCCTTCTTTTGCAATTTGCTCATCTGTTTTGCCTTGAGAGGAAACGCTCCAAACATTGATTGCAAAACGCTTAAATTTATCAAGTCCGTAAGGCATAATGTATCTGTAATATGCAAGGGAAACAGCAGAAAGCGTCATACCGTGGGTTGCGTTTGTATAACCTCCGACTGCCTGACCGAGCATATGAACCTCCCAATCGGTTGTTTTGCCTTTGGCAATAAGAGTGTTAAGCGCCCAAGTGGCAGTCCACATAATATTGCTTCTTGCCTCGTAATCGTTAGGATTTTTTACTGCAACAAGGCTTGAGTGAATAACACTTTTCATAAGTGCTTCACTGATATAATCACTTGTATTATCATCAGTTCCTGAAAAATATTGTTCGCAAATATGATTGAAAATATCATAAATTCCCGACACCATTTGGTATTTCGGCAATGTCATTGTAAAGCGAGGATTAAGGATTGTAAATCTCGGCATAATCTTTTCATCTGCAAAGACATGACCGATTTTTTCTTTAGTATTCTGATTTGTAATTACAGAACCTGCGTTCATTTCCGAACCGGTTCCAACCATAGTCAAAACACAGCCAATCGGTATTATTTCACAATTCGGCTCTTCAAAACGAACAAAGTATTTTCCCCAAGGATCTTCATTACAATTAACAGAAACAGAAAGTGCCTTTGAAAAATCACAAACAGAACCACCGCCAACTGCGAGAATAAAATCCGCATTATGATTTCTTGCTATTTCTATACCTTCATAAAGTTTTTCAACAGTCGGATTGGGCATCACGCCCTCAATTTCTGTTATGTTTTTATTGTTTTCTTTTAGAATTTTGATTATATCGTCATAAATACCATTCTTTTTTATAGAACCTGTACCATATACAAGTACAACATTATCACCGTATTTTTTCAATTCATCACTTAAATTGGATAATGAATTTTCTCCAAAATAAAGTTTTGTCGGATTACAATAACTAAAATTTCCTAACATAATTTTGCTCCATTCTTTAATAATATAGAAATTTCATTACACATTTTTACCCATTTGATATGCAAGTTTCATTGCAGGGTTGTTTTTAATTTCACCTTTTTCATACACACCGCCGGCAACAACACTTCCTTTTTCAACGGCACCTTCCACGCAATCGGCATAACCTCTGAAACAAGCCAATGTTGTGTCTGCTGACGATTTTTCATTGTCTGCCATAGTAGTAATATAATAAAATTCCTTGTTTTTAACCTCTAACCAACGAGCAACAGTACGGTCGATAATCGCTTTTAGCTGAGCATCTATTGAATAAAAGTACACAGGACTCGCCAACACAAGAACATCAGCATCAATCATTTTTTGTAAAATCTCAGCCATATCGTCCTTAAATACACACGCACCGCTATTTTTGCTGCAATGGTAACAAGCAATACAAGGGTGTATGTTCTTTTCAGACACATGAATTTTTTCAACATTATGACCGGCTTCTGTTGCACCTTTGAAAAATTCATCACACAAAATGTCAGAGTTACCTCCTTTTCGAGGACTGCCTGACAGAATTAAAACTTTTTTACTCATAATTAAGTTCTCCCATTAAGAATTTATTGCGTTAAAATATTCCTCATCTGACACAGCTTCCAGCCATTCATTTGATGTATTTTCTCCCGGAACTTCAATAGCTAAATGAGAAAAATAACTATCGGCCGAAGCTCCGTGCCAATGCTTGACATTAGCAGGAATATTTACAACATCGCCGGGCAGCATTTCTATAGCTTTCTTGCCCCATTCCTGATAATATCCTTTTCCGGCAACACAAATCAAAATTTGTCCGCCACCGTTTTCAGAATGATGAATATGCCAATTGTTTCTGCATTTCGGCTCAAAGGTTACATTGAAAATACCAACTTGGTCTTTAGAAACAGGGGCGAGAAAACTCTTTCCGCTGAAATACTGTGCAAAGTTGTCGTTCGGCTCACCAATCGGAAATATCATTGACGAAGCATGTTTTTCAATCGTATTATTTTCGGTTTCCTCATTCTTATCATTCCACACTTCTTTTGCCATACGAAATGCAGCCCAAACTTTAGGCCATCCTGCATAAAAAGCGTTATGTGTTAAAATCTCCGTGATTTCTTCTTTTGTGATTCCATTTTTCTTAGCACTTTCCAAATGGTAACGAAAAGCCGAATCGATTAAACCTTGTGACATTAAAGAAGTAACTGTAACAAGTGAACGGTCTCTAAGCGATAACTTATCTTCTCTGCTCCAAACCTCACCAAATAATACATCATCATTTAATTCGGCAAATTTCGGAGCAAATTCTCCTAATTCATTTCTACCGGCTGTTTGTTTTACTGCCATAAATTTCAACCTCCTAAATTTTGAAATTAGCTATTGAATATTTTTTTATTCTCTGTTATATTGATAATAACACCTAAACCTAACTTTAAGTCAAGAGTTTTTTTATTTTTTTGGAGGGAAAAATATGTATACAATCGGTCAAGTATCTGAAATGTTTGATTTACCGGTATCAACTTTGCGTTACTATGATAAAGAAGGGCTGTTTCCTGAATTAAATCGCACATCGGGAATTAGACAATTTAGCGAAAATGAAATTGAAGCATTGCGTGTGATTGAATGCTTGAAAAAAACAGGTTTACAAATAAAAGACATTAAGCAATTTATGTCTTGGTGTATGGAAGGAAGTTCAACATATACCAAAAGAAAAGAATTGTTTGAAAACCAAAAAAAGCAAGTTGAAGCTGAGATTACCAAGTTGAATAAAACGCTTGATATGTTAAATTTCAAATGTTGGTATTACAGTGAGGCTATCAAAGACGGAAATGAGGAAAGACTCAAAAATATAATTCCGAACGAATTACCGAACAGCATTAAATCGGCATATATCAATTCGCACAAAGGATGAACAAGGCAGTAAAGCAAGATGTGTTAGACAAAGCAAAAAATAAAAGAGCCGATTTCTTGAAAAACGGTTCTATTCTTTGGCAGGGGCAGAAGGACTTGAGGCTTATATTTTATTATCAAAACCCTTATAAATAGGCTGTTTTACCAGCACATCAAAAATAAATGAGGGCAATAATGAGGGCAAAATGTTAATTATATTGCATTTTTGTTATCTTAAATATAAAGTTATAAAAAAGTAATCAGTCGGACTTAATCAAATCCACGAGGTTAAAAAAATGGTTTGGCTCCGAGGAACAATACAATATGTTCTGCCGGCGACTAAATGTTTTGAACCAAAATTTGATATAATTATATTAAAAGTAATATTTGAGCTGTAAATGGTTTTTGCTGTTTGCAGCTTTTTATTTTTTTAATAAATATCAAAGGATGGTAAAGGAGTACGCAAAGCCGTATTCTTTATTTATTCTTTTATAAAGATTTTCGTATTGACTAAAATTCTGTTATTTTTTCATAAATACTTATGTTTCGATAATTTCTTGGCATTAAAAATCCCTCCTGATGTATATTCTACATCAAGAGGGCTCTTTTTTCTGTTGTCCATTTTTTACGGACTTGTTCAAATCGAATTTCATCCTTTTTGTATGTCTTATCACTTTTAGGCTTGTATGAGAATTTTAAGAAATGTTTTTTAAAATCTTTGATTTCTTAACAGTGCTTACGGTTGCCTGAATTATCGGACCGGAGAGCAAAACGGTAGCAATTGTGCAAATTCCGAATTTACCGCCGAGCAAAACGCCGATAATTACCATTATAATATCAAGAACCATTCGTACGATTTTGATTTTCCACCCGTTTTTTTCGGAAAGCGAAAATGTGACTGCTTCATATGAGCCCCTGCCGAAATCTGCGGCGGAGTAAAGCCCCGTTCCGAACGAAAATATAGCAATGCCAAGCAGCATTATAACAAAATTAACCGCTTTAATATCTGTATAATGCTGAATTTTTGTGAATACATCCACGAAAAAACTGTAAATGATTTGGTAAAGAATTGTGCCGACATTGATTTGCTTTCTGTCATAGAAAAAGGCAAAAATTATCATTGCCACAGCCACAACAAACGACGATGTGCCGATTGACATACCTGTCACATTTGTCAGCCCTTGCCACAATATCGCAAGTGTTGCGCCGCCGAAACCTGCGCCTATTGCAAGCGTAATTCCGTATGCGGATATTATTGATCCGATAACGATCATCAGCGTTTTTGTTGCATATTTTTTAAATTTCATATTATCACCTACAAAAAAATAAGACTGTAAACTCTGCTGTTGTGTTCAGAAACAGCAAAATTTATAGTCTTCATCAGCCGAGACAGCTTTATTTTTTGATTATACACCCGAGTTTTTATAAAGTCAACGGAAAAAACATTCAAATATTACTGTATTAATATTTCAAAATCACAGTTTTGCAATTATCACAAATTGAAAAGACGTCCATTACACTATCGGAAAATCAGCAAGGAAGTTTCATAGTAACCTTTGCGCCGCCGGTTTCTTTTGAATTTTCTAAAATAAGCTGACCATTATGTTGTTCCATAATCGAATTTGTAATATATAGACCCATACCAAAGTGTAACTTTGAATTGCGGCTTTGATCGCCCATATAGAACCGTTCCTGTGCGTGGCATAATGCCTCTTTAGAAAACCCCGTTCCCTCGTCTGTGACTGAAATTTCCACGAAACCGTTGTTGCTCTGAACATCCACATAAAGCGTTCCGCCTTGCGGGGAGTAGTCCAGCCCATTACTGATAACATTCATAATAGCACGTTCTATCAGCACCCTATCAAATTTCAGCATTTGAGGGAGTGAAACAGTATTCATTTGCAGCCGGATTTCTTTTGTCCGGCATAGTGATTCCATATAACCGAACAAGTGCTGCATGAACGCTAGCAAGTCTATACTTTCAATATGGAGCTGATAACCAACCGCCGCCCGTGATATATCAATCAGGGTTTGAATATATGACTGCATCTGGCCGGAGCTTTCCACGACGTAACCAGCGTATAATCGTTGCTCATCATCAAGATTTGTTTCTGTGAGTAAATCAGCATTTCCTTGAATAACCGTCAGAGGCGTTTTCAAATCATGGGCAAGCGCGGCGATTTGCTCTTTCTGTGTCTGTTCGGTTTTCCATTGCCGTTCTAACGAAATTTTCAGATTATCTTTCATATCTGAAAAAGATGCAAGGACATCTTCAAACTCTTTGATTTTGGCGTGTCCTACTTCAAAATCAAGATTTTGCTTTGAAACCTCCGCAGTTGCTTCAAAAAGCGGGGTCAGTTGTGTACGCAGGTTCTTAGCAAATCTGGCGGTCAGTATGATAATGACCAGCAGCGAATTTACAGCCATCAGGATAAACGCAAGCGTGTCAGGAGATGGAAAATATTCCGGTAGCCATGACACTGTAAATTGAGAACCAATATAATACCTTAAAACGCAAAATTCGTTTTCACGGACAACAAGTGCAAACTGCCTCCCCGTAGCAGATTCAATATATTCTCCCTTTGCGTACAGCAGGGCAATTTCTTTTTCATCATCGTCCATATTGCTGTAAAGCTCATTAAAGTTCTTGTCCAGAATTAAGTAGCCACATCCCTGTGGAAACACAACCTTTGTAATATCCGGGGCAATCTTCAACGTTGGAATGATCTCTTTTACCTGCAATTCACTTTGATTTGCTCTTGTAGCTAATCCAGCATTTATAGCAAGTCCCTCCAAACCAAAAGGGACAATAATTGCCGCTACCAGCATGACAATGAGGGAGATTGCAAACTGGCGAAACAATATTTTCAATGTAGGTTTCTTTTTCAGTTCCATTTATATCCTATCCCCCATACGGTGCTGATCGGACTTATTTTGAAATGCTCCAATTTTGCACGAATATTTTTTATATGCGTTGAGATCGTAGAGTTATCGCCTATTCCATCAAACCCGAAAACGGCTTCATAGATTTGTTCTTTTGTAAAAACCTGTCCCCGGTTTTTCGCAAGGTATTCACAGATTGAATACTCGCTTTTGGTAAGGGGAACCGGCTGTTCTGAAACATACAGTACCTTTGCGGAAAGGTCAAATCTTATATCAGGCTCAAATGAAAGTGTGCTGTGATGCTCCCTTTTTTCTCTGCGTAAATGTGCCGCGACACGGGCGCGAAGCTCCTGAATACGAAAAGGTTTCGTAATATAATCATCCGCACCGATGCCCAATCCAAACAATATATCTTCCTCTAATGTCTTTGCGGTCAGAAAGAGAATCGGACAGTCTACTATATTCCTGATCTGTTTGCAAAACTCAAACCCGTCTGTGCCAGGCATCATCACATCCAAAAGAATGAGGTCATAGGAATGCAGCTTTTTGATGTCTACATCATCCGCATTTTGACAGACTGTTATCAAATATCCATCTTTTCCTAAACTGTTCTTAATCAATTCCAAGATAGAAACTTCATCGTCAACTACAAGTAAGTGGGTCAAAAAATCACCTCCAGCCCCATTATACCACATTGTCGAGGTTACTCAACATTATTTTTAATGTCAGCTTTCCGATATTCATTGTTGATATTTACAGCTACGGCTTTGCTTATATCCACATCCACAATACTGTAAACGTAGCCGAAACTGAAATCTTTCCCCGCCACATTTTTGAAGCGTTTCGATACCTGCCCGATTTCTTCTTGCAGTTCTGACATTTCAAGACATTCATCCGTTATGGTATATGTCAGGCCGTTATATGAAATTTCATCATAGTTTGCGGCGTTCAGCTCATAATACGGCAGAGATTCATTTAACGCCTTATTTTTATCGGCGGTATCGCGGAGCGCACCGCAGGCCGATAAGCATATAAGACTTACAAGCACAATTACCACGGCAAACAGGCACTTTTTATTCACGGTTTTTACCTCCCTCCCAACCATGAAACCAAACCAAACTGGCAATCAACAGACAAACAGTGCAGCATACAGAAATAATCATACCGCTGAAAAAATCGGTTTTTACCTGTGCATACAGTTGGGGGCTATCCCATGCAAGCACAGTGTAATCCATAGCACGAACGCCCCAGGCCCAGGGAATATATTTCCATGTAGCGTCACCAAGCCCTGTTATCATAAGGGCAGCTATTAAACTCCCTGCAATTCCCAATCCAATAGATGCACCTTTTCCGAAGTTCATTCCCACAAACAAATGAATCAGGTAAATGGGAAGCACGGTAATCAACAATAGAATCCCTGCTTTCAGGTAAAGGCTTGCCGGAGCATCCCTATATAGTGCAGCGAATGTTCCTAACGCTAAAAATGTTGCGCCAAAAGCACAGATCATCAGAAAACCAAGTTTACCAATATACGTTGCCATGCGAGATGGGATTGTTCCCAACAAAAGCTGATAATGCCCGGCCTGATTTTCGATCTGAACAACCAGGCCCACAATAATGCCGATCAGAAACGGGAACGCAACGGCCAGCACTTCCAGATAGGCACTGATTTTGGTTGCCGGTTCCCATCCGGATATATGATAGTAACCTGCAAAAATCGCCGCACATATAATCGGAATCATGCTGTGCATATAGAGCAAAATGCTATGTTTACACTTCTGATATTCTGCTTTCAAGCAGCGAACCACAGATACCATAGTTACCCCATCTCCTTTTTCTCAAACCATCTTGCAGTTAAAAATGACAGCGCCGCAAACCAGGCCAGCGAAATGACCAATACAAGTATAATCATCCAAAATGCCATTGCCGTACTCTGATCTGCAACCGGCTCACCATTAGGCAAAATACCTAACACGGAAATCATAAGATGTGGCACCCAGCTATACGGGCAGATCATCCACAAAGAGGTTGTAGCCGTGAAAATCCCTAAAACGCTTCCAAGTCCGGCATTAAGAATAACCGTGACAAAGATACCAACTTTTTTTGATAACCATAAGCACAGCGGAACTTCCCATAGGCTTGCAATGACAATACAAGCTGTTCCGGCCGCAGCCTGCCAAATTCCGATTGTCAGGGGAATTTCGTTGATAACTAATATTGCAAAACCGCCCAACAGATTTAGCGCCAGGAAAATGAAATTCCCCATACAGGAGTAAATACCGGCCACTCCAATTTTTGCTTTCCAGACTTTGTTCTGCGAAACAGGCAATGAAGCAACGGCACGATATTTTAGTTTGCCATTATCCCGCTGTTCAATCAAGGCACAGGTGAGTGTAAGAAATCCGGGATAAAGCAGGTTATACCACCAATTATAAGAATTGAGCTGGAACCAAAGAGGGGCAAAAAAGTTCATAAGCGCAGTTACAAACGGGGCCAGAACGATCAGCGTTTTTGTGAAAGTTCTCTTATGCTTTAGGTTCTCTGCCTGAATATATGCCATCTCCATTTAATATCCCTCCTTACCATTTCTGCGAATAACATCCATAAAGAGTTGTTCCAAATCTTCACCGGCGCGAAGCTCTCCCTCATATCCAAGGACGCCGCCGGCAATGATACCCACATGATCTGTAATCTGCTGGACTTCTGACAGAATATGGCTGGACAAAATAACTGTAATCCCTTTGCGGGGAAAAGAGCGAATTAACTCTCGAAGTTCCTCAATCCCTAAAGGGTCAAGGCCGTTAGTCGGTTCATCCAGAATCAAAAGCTGGGGACTGTTCAGCAATGCAATAGCAATACCAAGCCGCTGCTTCATACCAAGAGAAAACTGCCCGGCCCGTTTCTTGCCGGTATTCGTAAGCTGGACAATTTGCAATACCTCGTTAATTCGTGCATCGTCCAGGCCGAGCAATGTAGTTCTGACTTTGAGATTTTCGTATGCAGTCAGATTTTCGTAAAGCGGGGGCATCTCAATCAAAGCACCGATATGCTCCAGATCATTCCGCTTCCACGGGTGGCCGTCAAACTCGATGCTTCCCGATGTGGGGCGCAAAATGCCGGTGAGCATTTTTAAGATCGTGGATTTGCCAGCCCCATTCGGCCCCAGCAGACCATAAACCGAGTTGCGCCGGATGTTCAGTGACACATTGTTTACCGCCATTTGCCCCTTGAAATTTTTGCAGAGGTCAGTCGTTTTCAAAATCATATCCATATAATCAAGTCCTTTCTTTGATTTTACGGATAGCATACCAGGCAATTTTGAAGATTTCATAAAGATTCCCGAAAACAGAATATGAACAATACACCGTAACCGTGGAGCATATCGCAACAAAGCACCAACCTACGCATTTAGGGCCTTAAAAAGCCCTACCGGAATTGAGCGGTCTGGTGTAAAGCGGATACGACTTCATGATCTTCGCCATTCCCATGCCAGTATGGATCAAGTGGATTAGATTATAATGATAGTAAAACAGCATGGCGGCGTCCTCCCGTGGGCCGCCATGCCTTTAACTGCTGGGAATGACAGAAAGAAAGCAGCGGCCTTGATTTCTCAAAACCGCCACCAGTGAATATAAATTAAGCGTGAAAATGGGTCTGCCCAGCAGCGGTTTTTTTCTTTTCTGCCGCTGGGCAGATGTTTTTTCTTTAGATACATGATAAGAGGAATTTTTGAAGATTCCATAAAGATTTGAAAAATGGACGGACATAAAAGACGTCCATTACACTATCGGAAAATCAGCAAGGAAGTTTCATAGTAACCTTTGCGCCGCCGGTTTCTTTTGAATTTTCTAAAATAAGCTGACCATTATGTTGTTCCATAATCGAATTTGTAATATATAGACCCATACCAAAGTGTAACTTTGAATTGCGGCTTTGATCGCCCATATAGAACCGTTCCTGTGCGTGGCATAATGCCTCTTTAGAAAACCCCGTTCCCTCGTCTGTGACTGAAATTTCCACGAAACCGTTGTTGCTCTGAACATCCACATAAAGCGTTCCGCCTTGCGGGGAGTAGTCCAGCCCATTACTGATAACATTCATAATAGCACGTTCTATCAGCACCCTATCAAATTTCAGCATTTGAGGGAGTGAAACAGTATTCATTTGCAGCCGGATTTCTTTTGTCCGGCATAGTGATTCCATATAACCGAACAAGTGCTGCATGAACGCTAGCAAGTCTATACTTTCAATATGGAGCTGATAACCAACCGCCGCCCGTGATATATCAATCAGGGTTTGAATATATGACTGCATCTGGCCGGAGCTTTCCACGACGTAACCAGCGTATAATCGTTGCTCATCATCAAGATTTGTTTCTGTGAGTAAATCAGCATTTCCTTGAATAACCGTCAGAGGCGTTTTCAAATCATGGGCAAGCGCGGCGATTTGCTCTTTCTGTGTCTGTTCGGTTTTCCATTGCCGTTCTAACGAAATTTTCAGATTATCTTTCATATCTGAAAAAGATGCAAGGACATCTTCAAACTCTTTGATTTTGGCGTGTCCTACTTCAAAATCAAGATTTTGCTTTGAAACCTCCGCAGTTGCTTCAAAAAGCGGGGTCAGTTGTGTACGCAGGTTCTTAGCAAATCTGGCGGTCAGTATGATAATGACCAGCAGCGAATTTACAGCCATCAGGATAAACGCAAGCGTGTCAGGAGATGGAAAATATTCCGGTAGCCATGACACTGTAAATTGAGAACCAATATAATACCTTAAAACGCAAAATTCGTTTTCACGGACAACAAGTGCAAACTGCCTCCCCGTAGCAGATTCAATATATTCTCCCTTTGCGTACAGCAGGGCAATTTCTTTTTCATCATCGTCCATATTGCTGTAAAGCTCATTAAAGTTCTTGTCCAGAATTAAGTAGCCACATCCCTGTGGAAACACAACCTTTGTAATATCCGGGGCAATCTTCAACGTTGGAATGATCTCTTTTACCTGCAATTCACTTTGATTTGCTCTTGTAGCTAATCCAGCATTTATAGCAAGTCCCTCCAAACCAAAAGGGACAATAATTGCCGCTACCAGCATGACAATGAGGGAGATTGCAAACTGGCGAAACAATATTTTCAATGTAGGTTTCTTTTTCAGTTCCATTTATATCCTATCCCCCATACGGTGCTGATCGGACTTATTTTGAAATGCTCCAATTTTGCACGAATATTTTTTATATGCGTTGAGATCGTAGAGTTATCGCCTATTCCATCAAACCCGAAAACGGCTTCATAGATTTGTTCTTTTGTAAAAACCTGTCCCCGGTTTTTCGCAAGGTATTCACAGATTGAATACTCGCTTTTGGTAAGGGGAACCGGCTGTTCTGAAACATACAGTACCTTTGCGGAAAGGTCAAATCTTATATCAGGCTCAAATGAAAGTGTGCTGTGATGCTCCCTTTTTTCTCTGCGTAAATGTGCCGCGACACGGGCGCGAAGCTCCTGAATACGAAAAGGTTTCGTAATATAATCATCCGCACCGATGCCCAATCCAAACAATATATCTTCCTCTAATGTCTTTGCGGTCAGAAAGAGAATCGGACAGTCTACTATATTCCTGATCTGTTTGCAAAACTCAAACCCGTCTGTGCCAGGCATCATCACATCCAAAAGAATGAGGTCATAGGAATGCAGCTTTTTGATGTCTACATCATCCGCATTTTGACAGACTGTTATCAAATATCCATCTTTTCCTAAACTGTTCTTAATCAATTCCAAGATAGAAACTTCATCGTCAACTACAAGTAAGTGGGTCAAAAAATCACCTCCAGCCCCATTATACCACATTGTCGAGGTTACTCAACATTATTTTTAATGTCAGCTTTCCGATATTCATTGTTGATATTTACAGCTACGGCTTTGCTTATATCCACATCCACAATACTGTAAACGTAGCCGAAACTGAAATCTTTCCCCGCCACATTTTTGAAGCGTTTCGATACCTGCCCGATTTCTTCTTGCAGTTCTGACATTTCAAGACATTCATCCGTTATGGTATATGTCAGGCCGTTATATGAAATTTCATCATAGTTTGCGGCGTTCAGCTCATAATACGGCAGAGATTCATTTAACGCCTTATTTTTATCGGCGGTATCGCGGAGCGCACCGCAGGCCGATAAGCATATAAGACTTACAAGCACAATTACCACGGCAAACAGGCACTTTTTATTCACGGTTTTTACCTCCCTCCCAACCATGAAACCAAACCAAACTGGCAATCAACAGACAAACAGTGCAGCATACAGAAATAATCATACCGCTGAAAAAATCGGTTTTTACCTGTGCATACAGTTGGGGGCTATCCCATGCAAGCACAGTGTAATCCATAGCACGAACGCCCCAGGCCCAGGGAATATATTTCCATGTAGCGTCACCAAGCCCTGTTATCATAAGGGCAGCTATTAAACTCCCTGCAATTCCCAATCCAATAGATGCACCTTTTCCGAAGTTCATTCCCACAAACAAATGAATCAGGTAAATGGGAAGCACGGTAATCAACAATAGAATCCCTGCTTTCAGGTAAAGGCTTGCCGGAGCATCCCTATATAGTGCAGCGAATGTTCCTAACGCTAAAAATGTTGCGCCAAAAGCACAGATCATCAGAAAACCAAGTTTACCAATATACGTTGCCATGCGAGATGGGATTGTTCCCAACAAAAGCTGATAATGCCCGGCCTGATTTTCGATCTGAACAACCAGGCCCACAATAATGCCGATCAGAAACGGGAACGCAACGGCCAGCACTTCCAGATAGGCACTGATTTTGGTTGCCGGTTCCCATCCGGATATATGATAGTAACCTGCAAAAATCGCCGCACATATAATCGGAATCATGCTGTGCATATAGAGCAAAATGCTATGTTTACACTTCTGATATTCTGCTTTCAAGCAGCGAACCACAGATACCATAGTTACCCCATCTCCTTTTTCTCAAACCATCTTGCAGTTAAAAATGACAGCGCCGCAAACCAGGCCAGCGAAATGACCAATACAAGTATAATCATCCAAAATGCCATTGCCGTACTCTGATCTGCAACCGGCTCACCATTAGGCAAAATACCTAACACGGAAATCATAAGATGTGGCACCCAGCTATACGGGCAGATCATCCACAAAGAGGTTGTAGCCGTGAAAATCCCTAAAACGCTTCCAAGTCCGGCATTAAGAATAACCGTGACAAAGATACCAACTTTTTTTGATAACCATAAGCACAGCGGAACTTCCCATAGGCTTGCAATGACAATACAAGCTGTTCCGGCCGCAGCCTGCCAAATTCCGATTGTCAGGGGAATTTCGTTGATAACTAATATTGCAAAACCGCCCAACAGATTTAGCGCCAGGAAAATGAAATTCCCCATACAGGAGTAAATACCGGCCACTCCAATTTTTGCTTTCCAGACTTTGTTCTGCGAAACAGGCAATGAAGCAACGGCACGATATTTTAGTTTGCCATTATCCCGCTGTTCAATCAAGGCACAGGTGAGTGTAAGAAATCCGGGATAAAGCAGGTTATACCACCAATTATAAGAATTGAGCTGGAACCAAAGAGGGGCAAAAAAGTTCATAAGCGCAGTTACAAACGGGGCCAGAACGATCAGCGTTTTTGTGAAAGTTCTCTTATGCTTTAGGTTCTCTGCCTGAATATATGCCATCTCCATTTAATATCCCTCCTTACCATTTCTGCGAATAACATCCATAAAGAGTTGTTCCAAATCTTCACCGGCGCGAAGCTCTCCCTCATATCCAAGGACGCCGCCGGCAATGATACCCACATGATCTGTAATCTGCTGGACTTCTGACAGAATATGGCTGGACAAAATAACTGTAATCCCTTTGCGGGGAAAAGAGCGAATTAACTCTCGAAGTTCCTCAATCCCTAAAGGGTCAAGGCCGTTAGTCGGTTCATCCAGAATCAAAAGCTGGGGACTGTTCAGCAATGCAATAGCAATACCAAGCCGCTGCTTCATACCAAGAGAAAACTGCCCGGCCCGTTTCTTGCCGGTATTCGTAAGCTGGACAATTTGCAATACCTCGTTAATTCGTGCATCGTCCAGGCCGAGCAATGTAGTTCTGACTTTGAGATTTTCGTATGCAGTCAGATTTTCGTAAAGCGGGGGCATCTCAATCAAAGCACCGATATGCTCCAGATCATTCCGCTTCCACGGGTGGCCGTCAAACTCGATGCTTCCCGATGTGGGGCGCAAAATGCCGGTGAGCATTTTTAAGATCGTGGATTTGCCAGCCCCATTCGGCCCCAGCAGACCATAAACCGAGTTGCGCCGGATGTTCAGTGACACATTGTTTACCGCCATTTGCCCCTTGAAATTTTTGCAGAGGTCAGTCGTTTTCAAAATCATATCCATATAATCAAGTCCTTTCTTTGATTTTACGGATAGCATACCAGGCAATTTTGAAGATTTCATAAAGATTCCCGAAAACAGAATATGAACAATACACCGTAACCGTGGAGCATATCGCAACAAAGCACCAACCTACGCATTTAGGGCCTTAAAAAGCCCTATTCTTCATCATTTGATATTACTGTATTAATATTTCAAAATTACAGTTTTGCAATTCTCACAAATTGAAGCGGCGATATTAGTTCTGTGACTCGGTTTAACTTCGGTAATTTTAACAAATCCGTCAGCTTTTTTCGCATCCGTAAACACACCGGGTACTTCGTTTGCAAAGCTGAAAGCACCGTCTTTACTGCAAAACAAATAACCGTTTCTCATTTCTTTGCCACACTCCGGACATTTCAAAGTTTTCACCTCCATTTTGTTATTCGGCAGAGCGTTGCGAACGCTCCAACATTTCTTGCATTTGCTTTTCAAAAATTTCTGCTTTGATTAAAGCGATACCCTGTGACTCGTCTCCAAGCACAACAAGACGGTCGCCCTCTTTCATATCAAATGTATCTCGTGCATTTTTTGGTATTACAATTTGCCCCTTGCTTCCGATAGTAACTGTTCCCCAAAGATGTTTGCCGATAGGCGCAGGTGCTATCTTTGTTTTGCCTATTTTTTCATCAGAGTGAATCAGTGAATCAATTGTAACGCCATAAAACTTTGCCAGCTTATCGCATTTATCAATGTCGGGAAAAGTATCTCCTTGTTCCCATTTGGAATACGATTGACGAGAAATTCCGACTGCTTCGGCAACTTGTTCCTGCGATAAACCTTTAATGTTTCTTAAATATAATAAATTATCCGAAAACATAAATACACCCCCTTAACTATAAATTATTATAGCATTTAGGGAGCGTACTTTCCACCATATAAACTTGTCAGATAAATAATTCACTTGTTAAGTTTAGCTGCATTGGTCGGCAACATTTATTATTTCAAGACCATTTTGTTTTGCATAATCAACAGTGTATGCCGTGCCGCCCTCGTGCTTTGTCAGAAAGCAAATGCAAGCAGAACTACAATCAACAAGGTGTC